>Ga0082335_1004152_pt1 | contig 22340 bp, 18 predicted proteins | sample Subgrocontami58m_FD_72375 | JGI IMG/M metagenome (GOLD analysis project Ga0082335, IMG submission 72375) | Subsurface groundwater microbial communities from S. Glens Falls, New York, USA - GMW37 contaminated, 5.8 m (SPADES assembly) (version 2) ...
TCATGCCACCGGCGGGCTGATGTCACTGCGCGCCGTGCGTGCGTTTCCGGTTCGCACCTGCCTGTCGGGGCCCGCGGCCGGCGTAGTCGGCGCGGCTGAAATCGGCCGCGTCGCCGGTTTCGCGAACCTCGTCACGTTTGACGTCGGTGGCACCAGCACCGACGTGTCGCTCGTCTATCGCGGCAAGCCGCTGTTCAGCTCGAGCCGGCTGCTGGCCGATTATCCGCTCAAGACGCCGATGATAGACATCCACGTGATCGGCGCCGGCGGCGGCAGCATCGCGTGGATGGACGACGCGGGCGCGCTCAAGGTCGGTCCGAAAAGCGCGGGCGCCGACCCCGGTCCTGCAGCTTACGCGCGCGGCGGCGCCGAGCCGACGATCACCGACGCGCAGATCAGCCTGCACCGGCTGAATCCGGTCGCGCTGCTCGACGGGCGTCTCAAGGTCGACGAGTCGGCGGCACGCAGCGTGATAACCGACAGAGTGGCGCGGCCGCTTGGACTCGCGCTCGAGGCGGCGGCAGAAGGTGTGATTCGCATCGCGAATGCCAACATGGGCCGCGCAATCCGCTCGGTATCGACCGAGCGCGGTTACGATTTAGCGCAGTTCGCATTGTTCGCCTACGGCGGCGCAGGGCCGCTGCATGCGATCGACGTCGCGGCGGAATGCGGCATCGGGACCGTGATCGTGCCGTTGGAACCCGGCACGTTGTGCGCGCGCGGCATGCTGCTGACCGACATCAGCTTTGATTTCGTGCGCAGCGAAATCGCCGAAGTTACTGCCGCGAGCTGGCTGCACGTGTGCAAGCTGTTCGCCGATATGGAGACGGAAGCGCGCGCGTGGCTCGAGCGGGAGCGGGTTCCGCAGCCGGAACAATCGTTCCGCTACCACATCGACGCGCGCTACCAGGGGCAGAACTTCGAGGTGATCGTTGCCATGCCGCGCGTCGCGGCGGATGGCATGGCGGGGTTCTTGCATGAATTTGCCGCCACCCACCAGCGCGAATACGGCTACGACGTGCCGGGGCGCGCGGTCGAAATCGCTAATTGCCGCCTGCAGGCGGTCGGCAGCGTCGCCAAGGCGCCGCTGCGCGAAATCGGCGCCACCGGCAGCCTCGCCGCCGCGGTAACGGGCAGGCGCAAGATTTATTTCGGCGCCGGTTGCGGCTGGCTCGATGCACAGGTTTACGCGCGATCGAAATTGCCGGCCGGGATTTCGCTCGACGGCCCGGCGGTGATCGAGGAGATGAGTTCGACCGTGCTGCTCGCGCCGGGGCAGAGCGCGGCCGTTGACCGCATCGGCAATCTCGTGATCAACGTCAAGCGCGTTCAGCCGTCGTGAGCCAACGCGTGCACGATCCGCGGATATTCGACCCGATTGCGATGGAGGTGTTCTCGAATCGCCTGCTGTCCATCACCGAGGACATGAACAACACGCTGGTGCGATCGAGTTTCTCGACCAACATCAAGGAGCGGCGCGACTGCTCGGTCGGGCTGTTCGACGGGCGCGGGCGGCTGATCGCGCAGGGCACGCAGATTCCGCTCCATCTCGGTTCTCTCGACGGCGGCGTGGCGGCGGTGCTCAAAGCGTGCCCGCTCGGGAAGATGCAGGACGGCGACGTATTTCTGTGCAACGACCCCTATCTTGCGAACGGCACTCATCTGCCGGATATCAGCTGCGTGACTCCCGTATTTATCGAGGGCAAGGTCGAATTCTTCGCCGCGAACGTCGGTCATCACGCGGACGTAGGAGGCGCCGTGCCGGGCTCGATCGCCGGCGGCTCGCGCTCGATTTTCGAGGAAGGCATACGGATTCCGGTCGTGCGCATCGTGCGCGCCGGCGTGCTCGACATCGAGACGCTCGGCCTGATCGCACACAATACGCGGGACCCCGAAGAGCGTTCGCTCGACCTGCGCGTGCAGGTCGCGACCAACCAGCGCGGTGCGCAGGCCGCGCGCGAATTGGTGGCGCAAATGGGAATCGCGGCGGTGCGCCAGTCGATCGACGACATCATCGCCTACACGCGCCGCCGCATCCGCAATCGCATCGCGGAACTGAAGGCGGGCGAATACAGCTTCACCAATTACCTCGACGACGACGGCATGGGCGGCGAGCCGGTGCCGATCGCGGTCACCGTGCGCGTTTCGGGCGACGGCCTGAGCCTCGATTTCAGCGGCTCGGGCCGGCAGGCGCGCGGCGCGATGAATGTGCCGATCAATGCGCTGCACGCGTGCGTCTACTATTCGATCAAGGCGCTGCTCGATCCGGAGCTGTTGCCGAACGCGGGGCTGTTCGACGCGGTTGAGATCAGTGCGCCGCCGGGCACCATCGTCAACCCGAATCCGCCGGCGCCGGTCGGCGCACGCTCGATCACATGCCAGAAGGTTGCCGGCGCGATCTTCGGCGCGTTCCGCGGCCTGCTCGCGCCCGAGCGCGCGATGGCTTCGGGCAACGACGTGGTGCCGGCGATCGTCTATTCAGGCGCGCTCACGCGCCGCCAGGGCGATTATGTGTATCTCGAGACGCTCGGCGGCGGCAGCGGCGCACGGTTCGACGCGGACGGCATGGACGCGGTGCACGTGCACATGACCAACACCTCGAACCTGCCGGCCGAAGCGCTCGAGAACGAATATCCGCTGATGGTCGACGAGTACGCGCTGGTCGAGGACTCCGGCGGCGCCGGCAAATATCGCGGCGGGCTCGGCATTGCGCGCCAGATACGCGCGGTGGTGCCGGCAACGATATTTTCGGTGCGCTCGGACAGTCACACAGTCGGGGTGCCGACCGGCGTATTTGGCGGGATGGATGGCCGCCGCGCCAAACTCATCCGCAACTACGGCCGTCCCGATCAGGAAGAACTGTTTTCCAAAGTCGCACTGGTCGAAATGAAAGTCGGCGACTCAATGCGCATCGAAACGCCGGGCGCGGGTGGTTACGGCGCGCCCGCCGGGCGTTCACTCGAAGCAATTGCGGCGGACGTGCGCAACGGCAAGGTGTCACGCGCGGCGGCGGAGCGCGATTACGGCGTCGAGCGCGTGCGCGCGGCGCTGAATTTGTAATCGATTGATGTTCCGTTCAGGAACCCGGCAGAAAAATTCTGCGGGCGTACACCGGCACGGAGATGATGGCGGTCGATTGCTCCGTGCCATCGAATAGCGGCGCCAGCGTTGCGCTTTTCGCCTTGAAGGCGACCTGGGTCAGGCGGCTGGGCTCGCCTGTCGGGTGGACCACATCCACCGCCTGCTCGACCCGATAGATGCGGGAAAACCGCGGCCACACCCGCGAGTAAACGCGGGATTCGACCTGTTCCACGGATACCGGACCGCGGAGGAACCGCAATTGCAGCGAGACGCTCTCGCCGCCGCCGGCCTCGAGATCCCACGATTCCTCGACTGCGGAGCCGGACGGCCCATGCCGGATCTTGCGCTCGACCTGCGCGGTGGCCTGCAGGTTGGTGCCATAGATCCCCGGCCCGCCGGTGGACAGTCCCGTAAACAGCACCCACGCCGTGGAGCCCGTTCCTGCCGACCTGACTGGTATCTCGAAGAGCACGTAGCGCATGAGCTCCAGCGGCTTGTCTTCCGCGTCCAGGGAAGTCACCTGATCGACGAAAGCGGCCAGCAAATTCGCGCCGGCGGCCGGCCCGTAACCTGCGGGACAGATCTGCCAGCCGTCCGGCACGAACTCCCGCAGGGCAGCCACGGACACCTTGAAGTACAGGAATGTCCGGGTCTCGGTTCCCCGCCCGACGAACTTCTCCTCTTCAGATAAGATCAGAGACAAAGTCAATCACCAATCGCGGTTGTAATCGGACGGATCACGAGTCGCGGCTTTTAATTGCGATTCTGCAGCGGCCGTGTGTCGCGCCTACAGCCTCGGCATTCCGGATTCGAGGATGACTTTGCGGAACTTCTCCACATCCCGCTTCACTTTCGCGCCGAATTCCTCCGGCGTGCTGCCGATGATGTCGCAGTTCTCCGCAAGCAGACGCTGCCGGATGTCCGGCGCGTTGAGGCCCTTCACGACCTCATCGCGCAGCCGCCGCACGATGTTCTCCGGTGTGCGGGCCGGTGCAAAAAGGCCATACCACATGATGATCTCGAAACCAGGCAGTCCGCTCTCCGCAACGGTGGGAGCGTTCGGCAGCAATACAAACCGGTTCGTGCTCGTCACGCCGAGCACCTTGAGCTTTCCGGCTTTCACCTGCTGGATCACGGTCGCGTACGACGTAATCGTCAGATCGACTTCGCCGGAGATGATCGCGATGATGGCGGGCGGCCCGCCCTTGTACGGAACATTCGTCATGTCGATACCCGCCTGCAGCTTCAGCGCATTGGTGGCCGCTTCACCCGTCGCGCCGGCGATCGCGGCATTGAGGACGCCCTTGCGTTTCTTCGCGAGCGCGATGAGCTCGGCAACGGTATTGGCGGGGACGGCGGGGTGCGAAACGATCACCAGGCCGTTTTCGGCGAGCTGCGTGATCGGCGCGAAATCGCGTACCGGATCGTACGGCAGTTTCTTGTAAAGCGTCGCATTGACCGCATGCGTGCCGCTGTTGCCGACGCCGATGATCGAACCATCAGGAACGGCTCGTGCCAGATAATCTGCGGCGACCACACCGTTCGCACTCGGACGGTTCTCCACCACCACGTTCTGCCGCAGCGATTCACTGAGCTTCACCGACAGCAGCCGCGGAATGATGTCGTTGAGACCACCGGGTGCAGTCGGTGCGACGATGGTCAACGGTTTCGTGACCTCCTGCGCGATCGCATTGCAGAAGAAGCCAATCAGCACCGAAATCAGTAACGCCGACCACGAACAGGTTCTCATTATCTGCCTCCCCGAAAAATTTTCCGGCCGCGCCGTTGACCCTACTCCTGCCCGGGATTGCGCGCAAGAGTATGATCACACTGTGCGTGTAGTTGAAGTCCGGCAAGCGGTTTCTTTCGTGAACGATGTTCATGGCAGCTTCGCAGGGAGGACGAGATGAAACGTATCAATTGGCTGGTGGAAGTGACGGTCGTCGCATCGGCTGTTGCGGCAAGTACATCGGCATTGGCCGCTGCGGCGCAAAGTGAACCTCTTTACCCGACCCGGCCGATTCGTATGGTCGTATCTGCCGCCCCGGGCGGCGGCGCAGACGTTGCTTGACGTGCCGACGCTCGACGAGTCGGGCTTGCCGGGTTTCGAGGCGATTGCCTGGTATGGATTGCTCGCCCCGGCGGGAACGCCGAGGTACATCGTGGATAACTTCGCTTACGGCCGCGAGCTTCCTCCGGAAGTGAAGTCCTACAAGATGATTCCGAGGATCGTGGAGCGCTATGGCCGGCATGCCGAGGAGTTGGCGAGGTACGCCGAGAAGGCCGGACATCGCGAGACCGCGCTGGAACTCTACGCGAAAGCCATGCACCCGTATGCGTGCTACACCAGTAAGCGGCTGCTGTTTGACGTGGACTCGCCGCGCTTCAAACGGATATTCATGTACATGACCGGAATCCACGACGAAGAGGCGTTCGACCAGTTCGCCGATCAGTATGTGCTCGACCCGTACTTCAAGCGTCTGAACTGCTACACGCTGATGGTCCACGGCGAGTACGACCCGCTCTCCGACCTGGACGAGGCTTTTGCGCTCTACCAGACGATCCCCGGGCCACGGGAACTCTGGATCGTCGAAAATAACTTCCATATGCCGGTAGCCCTGCCGCATCTCGCTGGACTCGATGTTCACCTTTGCGTCGCCGACTGGCTGGGCGATGCGTTGAACGGTAAGAAGCCGCGCGACCTCAAGCGAGAGGTAATCCTGCGCGAGAAAGCCGGCATCGGGCCATACGAAGAGCAGGTGGTCGACTACCGGCTACCGGGTCGCGTAGGCAAGAGCTGAGCTGACCTGAGCTAGTTCGCGGCTTGCAGCCCGGGTAATATCTGCGGTGGAGGCTACGGCAATGGAACATAAGCACTGGATGCTGTTCGGGCTGTCGATTTTCTCGGCCTGCGCGCTTGCAGCGGAGCCGGACTATCCGGCGCGCCCGGTGCGCATGCTGGTCGGCTTTACGCCCGGGGGCACCAGCGATGTCGTAGCGCGCATCATCAGCAGGAGACTCAGCGACACCTGGGGGCAACCGTTCATCGTAGACAATCGCGCCGGCGCGGCGGGCATGTTGGCCACCGAACTCCTCGCGCGTGCCGCACCCGATGGCCACACGTTGATTTTCATCTCGTCTACGTTCACGATGCAGCCCAGCACCACGCCCAAGCTTCCGTACGACCCGCTGCGCGACTTTACCCCCGTGTCGCTTGCGGTGGCCTCGCCGTATATTCTGGTCGCGCATCCTTCGCTCGAAGCCAAGACCATTAAGGAGTTGATCGCGCTCGCCAAGTCCAGACCGGGAAAGCTGAACTGCGCCACTGCCGGACCCGGCAGCGCCATTCACACCACGGCTGAACTGTTCAACACCATGGCGGGGGTCGACATCGTGCTGGTGCCGTACAAGGGCGTCGTTGGCATCACCGACCTCCTGGCTGGCCAAGTGCAAATCGCATTCGCCGGATTTGCGCAGTCGATTGCGCACGTCAGAAGCGGGCGTCTCGAGGTGCTGGGCATATCCACCGCGTCGCGCTCATCGATACTGCCCGATACGCCGACCATCGCCGAAGCCGGCGTGCCGGGATTCGATGTCTCCATTTGGTACGGCGTGATCGCGCCGGCGAAACTTCCCGGACACATTCTCGCCAAGCTGCATGGCGGTGTCGCAAGCGCGCTCAAGTCGCCGGACGTTCGCCGCTCGCTCACCGATCTCAGCCTGGAGGTCGTCGGCAACACGCCGGAACAATTCTCCGCCATCATCCGCAGCGACATCGACAAGTGGATGAAGCTCGCGAAGAAGTCTTCCAAGCCGTGAGTTTTCAAGAAATCGCCACCCGCGCCAGAGCATCGTGGGCGCGGCTGATCAAGAAGGTTTGTGAAGTCGATCCGCTTGAATGTCCGAAGGGTAACTATCTATCCAGGCCAAGTCCGGCCAGCTCGCCGACGGTGACGATGGTGTCGTAGCGAGACATGATTGGAAAAATGAAAGACCGGAACTCTCCGGATTTTGCCATAATTGAGGTTGCCCCATTGTTGCGCGACAGTATCCGTTCATTGCGGCACTGACTGGATCCAGCCATGAAAAACATAACGATCATCGGTGCGGGCGTCGTCGGCATGGCGACAGCATCGTGCCTGCGCCGCGATGGCCACGACGTTACCGTTGTCGATATGCGTCCGCCCGGCGAGTACTGTTCGTCCGGCAATGCCGGCATACTGAGTCCCGGGTCGTGCGTGCCGTTCGGGCTGCCCGGTAATCTGAAGAAGGTGCCGCAGTGGCTGCTCGATCCGCTCGGACCGCTTGCCATCAGGCCGGGTTATTTCCTGCGCGCGCTGCCGTGGCTGCTGCGTTTCCAGGCGGCCTCCCGCATGGAATGCGTCAACCGGATCGCCGATGCGCTGCGCGCGCTGCTCGGGCAGACGCTGGATGCGTGGGGGCCGCTCGCGCAATGGGCGGGCGTGCCTGACCTCATCCGCCGCACCGGTTACCTTGTGGTGTACGAAAGCGAGCAGGGTTTTCGCGGTGACGCGCTGGGGTGGAAAATCCGCCGCGACCGCGGTGTCGTGTGCGAGGACCTCGACGCCGCACGCATTCGGGAATTCGAGCCGGCGCTGCGCGGAATATACACGCATGGAGTGTTTCTGCCCGAGCAGGGGTTCGTCGCCAATCCGCTGCGGCTCACCCAGGCGCTCGCGGCGCAGTTCCAGCAGGACGGCGGGAAAATTCTGCAGCGCAAGGTGCTCGATATCGAAACCGGCGCCGGCGGTCCGTCAGCACTGCTGACCGACGCCGGCCGGCTGCCGGTCGAGACGCTGGTTGTGTGCGCAGGCGTGCATTCGAACGAATTCGCGACGCGGCTCGGCAGCCGCGTTCCGCTCGAATCGCAGCGCGGCTATCACGTGCATTTCGAAAACCCGACCGTGACCCTGCGCCGGCCGGTGCTGTCGGGCGAAGGTAAGTTTTTTGCGACGCCGATGGAGACGGGATTGCGCGTTGCCGGTACGGTCGAGTTTGCCGGCGTCGAAGCTGCGCCGGATTACGCGCGCGCCGACGCGCTCAAGGTGCAGGCCGCGAGCATGCTGCCCGGACTGGCGGGAAGCAATGTCACGCAATGGATGGGGCACCGGCCGTGCATGCCGGATTCGTTACCGGTGATCGGACCGTCGCCGCATTTTGCCAATGTTTATTTCGCGTTCGGCCACGGGCACGTCGGGCTTTGCGGCGGCGCACCGACCGCGCGCATCATCGCCGACCTGATTGCCGGCCGCACACCGAACATCGACATTGCTCCGTATCGCACGGACCGGTTCTAGGGTTACTTTTGGACCGGGAATGGCCACAAGCGGCCGGTCAGCTGCGCGCGAAGCAGATAAGCGCCGCGACGGCGAAAGCGAGCCCGAAACCCTTGCGGAGCGTCAGTGTCTCGCGCAGGAAGACGAATCCGAGTCCGGCCGTGACCACAAAGCTCAGTTGCGCGACCGGCACGAGCACGCTTGCCTCACCGCGCGCCAAGCCCGCGAGCAGCATGACGAGCCCGAACAGCAGCAGCACCGCGGCCGTGGCTCCGTAACGCCAAGCGCCGGGCGGCGGATGGAATCCGCGGTCGCGCGCGAACGCGAACAGCGCCGTCAGTGGCAAGAACACGCTGGCCTGACCGGTGAGGACCGTGGCAGGGCTGCCACCGGCAATCGCGGCGAGCTTGTAGACGAGGCTCACGATTCCCATTGCCACCGTCGCGATGAGGACGCGCAACACGGACGATGTCGTTGCGCGCGGTGCCGATGCCGGCCCGCCTGCGAGCAGCAACCACACCGCTAGGAGCGAGGCTGCAAGGCCCGCGAGCTTCCAGCCCGTCAGGGGCTCGTCGAGGAGCCACACCGCGAGCGCCACCGTGATCGCAAAGCTCAGCCGGAAGACGGGCGCAACGATGCTGACCGCGCCGCTCGTGAGGCTGCGCGCGAAGTTGTAGAGCGCGACGAAAATCAGCACGCCAGCCATCATGCCCCATGCGAAGGGCACGCCCAGGACCAGCGTGCCGGTCGCGAGCCCGTAGAGAAAAATACCTGGCGCGAAAAAGAATGCCTGCAGCAGCAGAAAATGATGGGGCTGCACGCCGCTTGCAGCAGCGCGCTTGTAGACCCAGTCCGCGAGTCCGTAGAACATCATGGTGCCCAGCGCCAGTTCCATGCCTTCAGTCATGCCAGCGATCATGCCACTTTCGCGCCGTTTCGTCCGGATCGACTCTGGGCGTACTAAAGAATTGGAAGCGTCGTGGAGCGGACGTTTGCAAACGGCCGCCATCAGTAAGACACGTGGACGCCGACCTCATGGTGATTTGAAGCGATTGCGGAGACGACCGATCTCGAAGAACGCCGGTCGGCGTTTCTCGATACTGCTGAGCAGCGCTACGCTGACGTCGTCACCTCCGGCAAGACAGTACCGTGGAGCGAGATGCGACGCTATTTGGAGCGTCGCAGAGATCGACACCGTGTTCATCTTGGCCGTCCGTGGCCAGAAAGAGGCGGGCTACGCACGAAACCAGGTTTGATTGAGGAGTGCTACAAGCCAGCAGACGGGCACCACGTGATCCGTTAGCCCCGGTGCGGAGGGGGGGGCGGCGACCCCAATTCACGGTCTTTGCACCAACCCCAACTGCTGCACCATACCCATATCATCCCGCACCGCGGCATGCTCAGCGATCAGTCCATCGCGTATACGGAAGCTGTGGAACTGCAGCACTTTCACTGATTTTCCGGTGGGCACGATGCCATTCAGCATGCCGCTGAAGGCTTCGCGCAATTTCGGCTGGCCCCGATGCGTGCCGGTCATCGTCACCTTGCACACTATGCGGTCGCCCTCGGCAGTGCTTTCCTCGATATGGTAATGAAAATCCGGGAAAACCGCGTATAGCGTTTCGAACACCGCTTTCATGCCCGCGCGGCCTACCGTGCGCAGATGATTTGAAGCGTCCTCCGTATAGAACGCGGCGGCTGCATCGGCGTTCTGCCGGTTGTGGCCTTCATCCATCAGCCGCTGAATCAGATGCTTGTTGTCTTCAAGTGACATAGCCGTCGCGCAACCCGTTCAAGATAGTGCCGCAACCGGAGTTAATTCTATCATCTGAGTTCCCTGCGCCGAGCCCGATGATCGGCCCACCTTCGCGCCGTATCGCCCGGACCGGTTCTAGAGGGTCAGGAGGTGTTTTTTTTCGGCGCCCCGGATAGCGTCAAGGGAAACCGAGGCATCAAATGTGATGAACTGCCCGTCATGCCGCACGGCGAGCGCGAGCAGGTAGAGATCAGTGAGCTGGCGCGGTCCATGAATGCGGGCGGAATCGGCGACCTTCGCATCGAGCAGGCTGACGTCGTCGGGCCAGAACTCATGGAAGGCGCTTGCGCTGGCCTCCGTAAGGCGTTCCATGACCGCCCGCACGGATAACGCGTTCGGGTAGCTCGGGTGGGACATGATACGCATGCAGCCGTTTTGCGTAATCGGACACGACGCCCAACCGCCTCGTGCATGACCGGCGAACCATTGGGTGGCGCGCGCATGCAGCGAATGATCGGCATCCAGCAAGGCGATCAGCACGTTGACGTCCAGGAGCGCGCGCATCAGTAGACGTCGTCTTCGCGCAACTTATCGATCAACTCGTTGGTGACAATGCCGCCGCGCTTCGGGAACGGACGCAAGCCGTAGATCGCCCTCGGTGCCCGTGCCACCGTCGTTCCCGGCGGCGCGTTCAACGCGTGGCGGGCGAGCTCCGAAATCACTTCGCCGGTGGTTTTCTTCTCGCGGCGGGCGCGTTCCTTGGCGGCTTGCAGTACATCGCTGGCGATATCGAGAGTGGTACGCATGCATCAGATGCTAGCGCATCACGCATCACACGTCAATCATCAAAATTCTTCCGCGCCCGCGCCCGACCACGGCGACGGCACGCCGGTGATGCAGGGCGAAGGCAAGTTTTTTGCGACGCCGATGGCAACAGGATTGCGCGTTGCCGTTCAGCATGCCGCTGAAGGTCGAGAGTGTGATTCCGCGTTCTTGAAATGCGGATTTTGGCCGGGATCAATCCGGAGTAGACTTGGGTCGCGCGAAAGACTGCGGAGCCATCAGCCAAGGAGACAAGCGTGGATGCAGAGGCAAAATTAAAGGAACTCGGGATCGAACTTCCGCCGGCGCCCACTCCGATTGGCAATTACGTCGCCGGGGTAAGGGTCGGTAACCTGCTGTTCATGTCGGGTTGCGGCCCGCGCCGCATCGACGGCAGCGCAATCACTGGCAAGGTAGGTGCAGACCTCTCGATGGACGAGGGTTACGCGGCGGCCCGCGTTGTGGGGCTCAACATGCTCGCCAACATCCGCTCGGCAATCGGCTCGCTCAACCGGGTCGAGCGGGTGGTCAAGGTGCTGGGGATGGTCAATTCGGCGCCGCACTTTGATCAGATGCCCAAAGTCATCAACGGGTTCTCCGATCTGTTCGTCGAAATCTTCGGTGCGGAGCGGGGCCGAGGTGCGCGCTCCGCTGTCGGCATGGCGGCGCTGCCGAACCAGATCGCCGTGGAGGTTGAGATGGTGCTTCAGGTATCGGACTGAGTGATCCCAATCCAGTAGCGGTTCGTTTCTGATACTTGTGGCTTGCTCGCGCCCGCGCCGACGGGCCGCATCATCACCGACCTGATTGCCGGCCACAAACCGAACATCGATATCGCACCGTATCGTCCGGACCGGTTCCAGGTTTAAATATCGCATTCGCATTTTCCTCCTCGGGATGCCGCGTAGTTCCACGCCCCTGCCCCGGGAACCTGAGTGCGACGGCAACTTAAAGTGTCCTACCGTACAGATCGCCACACCAGACAAGCGTAAATGTAATACGATAACGTTGCAAAGATTATTTCCCTGACCGGGCGGGTTTTTTGTCCTCTCTCTCCTACGATTCTTATTTCGGTAGAAGGCGCCACGCAAATGACGACCGAATTGCCCGACAGCCAGGTGAAGGTCGCTGAAGAAGAGCGCAGGACCCAGGAATTGATCGAGGTGCTGCCGAATCCGATTTATTTCAAGGACACTGACGGGCGCTATCTGGGCGTCAACCGCGCCTGGGAAAGGTATTTCGGCATGTCCAGAAATGCATTCATCGGCAAAACGGTACACGACCTTTACCCGGACAATCCGGAGGTCGCCGACAAGCTGCACGCGGATGATCAAGCGGTGTGGGAGCACCCCGGATCCAAGTCCTACGAGACCACCATCACGACCCGCGACGGGCGGCAGCATGACGCGATTTACTACAAGGCCACGTTTAGACACGCCGACGGCCGGGTCGCGGGATTGATCGGCACCATTATCGACATCACCGAGCGCAAGCAGGCCGAAGCCGCAATGAAGGCGTCCGAAGAACGTTATCGCGCGATGTTCGAGAATGCGGCAGTCGGGATCACGCGCGTCGATCTCAACGCGGTGCTGGTTGACGTCAACCAGAAGTTCTGCGAGATGCTGGGCTACACCCGGGACGAGCTGATCGGCAAGGCCGTCAAGTACGTTATCCATCCCGACGACAACGGCAAGAGTGTCGCGCTCAGCGGCCAGGTCATCACGGGCGAAACGCAGCAGGCTATCGGCGAAAAGCGTTTCGTACGCAAAGACGGCGCGATCATATGGGCGCGGCGCACCATGTCCATCGTCCGCGACGACGCCGGCCGTCCACAATATGTCATCAGCGTGGTTGAGGACATCACCAAGAGCAAGTACGCGGAGCTGCGGCAGACGATGGAACACGCGGTGACCCGTTTGTTGTCGGAAGCCGACCGATCGAGCGGCGTCGTGTCGAAAACCATGCGAATCATCGGCGAGGCCTTCGACTGCGCCTGCGGCGCCTACTGGAGCGAGGACAAGGACGAGCAGGTGATGGCATGCACCGACGTCTGGAGTGTGCCGTCCGCCGAAATCATGGAGTTCGCGGAGAGCAACCGCCAGTTCAGGCATCCGCTGCACTTGCCGGGCGGACTGTTCATGCGCGTGTGGAGCAGCGGCGAGCCCGTATGGATCGACGATATGACTCAGGGCACGGGACTGCGGCGTGCCCCACTCGTGGCAAAGGCGGGGTTACACGGGGCTTTTGCCTTTCCGATCCGCTCCGGCAAGGACACCCTCGGCGTCATGGAGTTTTTCAGCCGCGCCAGCCGTCCGCCCGACGAGGCGCTGCTGCAAAGCACGCGCGTGCTCGGCAACCAGATCGGCCTGTTCATGGCGCGCAAGGAGGCCGAGGAGCGCATCCGTCATCTCGCGCATTATGACGAACTCACCGGGTTGGCCAATCGCAACATGTTTGGCGAGCGCCTCAACCATGCGCTTGCCCAGGCGCAACGGAACCACAAGCCGTTGACGGTCCTGTTCATCGACCTCGACCGGTTCAAGAACGTCAACGACACGCTCGGCCACGAAGCGGGAGATCTCGCGCTCAAGGAGGTTTCGAAACGGCTGCTCGGATGCGTGCGCGCCAGCGATACCGTTGGCCGCCTCGGCGGGGATGAGTTCGTGGCGCTGCTCGAGGAAATTCCGCCGCAGCCCGCGCATGTCACCGTGGTGGCCGAGAGAATCCTTGCCGCCATCGCCAGGCCCTACATGTTCGACGCACAGGAATTTCACCTCAGCGCAAGCATAGGCATCAGCACCTATCCTGCCGACAGCGAAAACGCGCAAAGCCTGCTGAAAAACGCCGACATCGCGATGTACCGCGCCAAGGAACAGGGCAAGAACAACTATCAGTACTACTCGGCGCAGATGAACGTCCACTCGCGCGAACGCCTGGCGCTGGAAACCGACCTGCGCCACGCCCTGGAGCACAAAGAGTTCGTGCTGCATTACCAGCCCAAGATCGATATCGTCAGCGGGCAGATCACCGGCATGGAGGCGCTGTTGCGCTGGCAGCATCCCACCAAGGGGCTAATCCCGCCCATGCAGTTTATCCCGCTGGCCGAGGAAACCGGCCTGATCGTGCCGATCGGCGAGTGGGTATTGAGAACCGCCTGTGCCCAGAACAAGGCCTGCCAGGAACTGGGGCTGCCGCCGTTGCGCATTGCGGTGAACCTGTCGGCACGCCAGTTTGTTCACGAGAACCTGTTGCAGGAAGTGTCAGGGGTGCTCGGCGAGACCGCGCTCGATCCGGCTGCGCTGGAATTGGAGATCACCGAGAGCATGATGATGCAGGATCCGGTGCACGCGGTGAAACTGTTGACGGAACTCAAGGCGCTCGGGGTGTATTTGTCGATTGATGATTTCGGCACCGGCTATTCGTCGCTGGGTTACCTCAAGCGCTTCCCGATAGACAGCCTGAAAATCGACCGCTCGTTCGTGCAGGATCTGCCGCGGGACGCCGATGATGCCGCGATTACCCAGGCGATACTTGCGATGGCGCACAGCCTGAAAATCAGGGTAATCGCCGAAGGCGTCGAAACGGTGGAGCAACTGCGCTTCCTGCGCGACCACGGGTGCGATGAGATGCAGGGATACTATTTCAGCAAGCCCGTGCCGGCGCACGAGTTTGTCCAACTGATGCTAAACGACGCCGCCTCCCGCAAATCCGGGCCGGAGTAACATTCCGTCCTAGCTGACCGAAAAATTACACTGCCGGCGGGCGCGAGGATGACATTAGTCAATAACCGGGCCCTCAACTCATCGGAGACTGACCATTACGTTCGGATCGATCGCGTCCGTCATCACCAATGTGCGAGAAGCGGAGCAGGACCGGTAAAGTCGATGAATGCGATTAACGCGAAGGAAGACTGAACTGAACCATGGATTTGCTGAGTTTCGCCCGTGGCCCGGCGCCAAGCACTTGGTTACGAGCTGCGGCCAGTGCCGTATCACGTTAGAGATGGACGCCAAGCATGCGCATTGGGACAAAACAGTCGAGAGCCTGCTGGGGCTCGTGGCCGACAACCTCGCTGTTTGAGGATCCGGTTTTGGAAGTTCCGGGAGACCGCATTGCATTCACGTGATTGACGGTTCGCCGGGCGGGTAGAATGCCGGTTGGTGAAAAATGGGAGACCCGCGACGATGAGTTCAGAATCGTTTGATTTCGAGCCACTTTTGTCCACGGGACTGCCGCCGCCCGCGGCGCGCTGGACCGGGCGCGTCAAGTACGATTTCACTGGTGGCAACAATGACGGCGACAGGCTGCCGCTCGATGGGCTGATGGCCGCCGCCGATGCGGTGTTGAGACGCGAGGGGCGCACGCTCTCGACCTACGGGCTGAATAGCGGCCCGCAGGGCTACCGGCCGCTGCGCGAGTTCCTCGTCGCCAAACTCAAGGCCGATGCGGGGGTTGCATGCACGGCCGACGACATCCTGATCACGTCGGGCTCGCTGCAGGCGCTCGACCTGGTCAACGGCACGCTGCTCGAGCGTGGCGATACCGTCGTCATCGAGCAGGACTGCTACCAGGGCACGATCAACCGGCTCGTCCGGCTCGGCGTCACTCCCGTCGGCATCCCGCTCGACCGCGACGGCATGCGGGTCGACGCACTCTCGACCGCGCTCGACGATCTCAAGCGCAGGGGTATTCGGCCGAAATTCATCTACACCATACCGACCGTGCAGAACCCGACCGGCACGATCCTGCCCGTGGAAAGACGCCAGGAGATGCTGCGGCTCTCAGCGGCGCATGGCGTGCCAATTTTCGAGGACGACTGCTATTCCGACCTGATCTGGTCGGGGGCGCGCCCGCCCGCGCTCTACGCCATGAGCGAGCGCAGCGATGTCATCCACATCGGCTCGTTCTCGAAATCGATCGCGCCGGCGCTGCGGGTTGGCTACATCGTGGCGCCCTGGGACGTGATGTCGCGCATGCTCGCGATCAAGACCGACGGCGGTTCCGGCGCGCTGGAACAGATGGTGCTGGCCGAGTACTGCGCGCGGCATTTTTCCACGCACGTTCCCACGCTGCGGCGCGGCCTGCGCGCCAAGCTCGAGACGCTGATGGAATCGCTGAAGGAGCACTTCGGAACGGCGGCGGAGTTCGACGATCCCAAGGGCGGCATCTTCCTCTGGATCAAGTTCCCCGACAGCGTCGACACGATGAAGCTCTACGAGCCGGCGCTCGCGGCGGGCGTCGCGATCAATCCAGGGTCCCAGTGGTCAGTGAACAAGGACCACGGCCGCAGCCGGCTGCGGCTGTGCTTTGCGAGCCCGAGCCACGAGGAGATCAGCCAAGGCGTCGCGGCGCTTGCCGAGGTCTGCCGCCGCGAATTCGGCGTGCCCGCGCCTGACGCAAACGTCAATCGCACGGGGTAGAGGCACTTCCGTACGCGCAATGCCACGCGTGGCGTCCGTGCTAACATGCCACGCAGACCGCTAACCAAGAGAGGAATCGTGTTCGATAGCCGTTTGTCGCAGGAGCAACGCGAGTTTCGGGATCTCGCCCGCAAGTTCGCGCAGGAGGAGATCAAGCCCAAGGCGATGGCGCTCGATCTCGAGTCCGAGTGGGAAAAGCGCGTTCCCTGGGATCTCCTGAAGCAAGGCTCGCAGCTCGGTTTCCGCACGTTCGTCCTTCAGGAGGAGAACGGCGGCTCCGGCATGTCGGACCACCTTACGTCGTGCCTCGTGGCCGAGGAACTCGCTGCCGGCGAGCTCGGCACCGCCTATTACTTCATGCTGACGGCTCGCCGTGCGCGCGACTGGTTCGAGCTGCGCATGACGCCGGAGCAGAGGGCTTACTTCCTGCCCAGGTTCGTCGCTGACGATTTGTATTTCACGACGGTGGCCATACACGAGCCCGAGACGGACTTCGGATTCGACTACTTCACCGAAACGCCGGACACCGTGCGCCTGAGGACGCGCGCAGTCGAGCAACCGGACGGCTCCTGGATCGTCAACGGAGCGAAGGCGTACCAGACGGTCGGATACCTCGCGAAGCTGATCGTCCTGAGGGCGCAGACGCCGGATGGCGTGCAGTCCTTTCTCGTCGAGGGCGATTCGCCGGGACTTGCGCGGCGTCCGTTATCGAAGTTCGGGCGACGCGTCGGCGACAATGCGGCAGAGATGTTTTTTGACAACGTGCGCGTTCCAAAGGGACGGATACTGCCCCCGGCGCCGAAGGGCCGCACCGATATGGGCACGCATCCGACGATCGCCGCGCTCACGCTTGGGTTAGGCCGCGCGGCGTTTGAGGAAACTCTGAAGTACACGCAGGAGCGCGTCTCCGGCGGCAAGCCCATCATCAGACATCAGGCGGTGGGCCTCACGATCGCGGAAATGGCGATGAATCTGGAAGCGGCGCGGCGTCTCATCTGGACGGCAGCGTGGGTGAAGGATCATCCGGAAGCGATCGAGGACGGCGGCATGGAGAACCTGCCGTACGAGCATATGGCAACGGCCTTCACGGGAACCTGCGTTCAGCGGCTCACCGAGCAGGCACTGGAGTTGTTCGGCGGCGCGGGCGTGATCCAGGGCATGCCGATCGAGAAATACGTTCGCGACGCGCACGTGCAGAAACATGTTTCATTTCCGTTTCCGTCGCGATTCAAAATCACCGAAGCACTGGCAGGCTTCAAGAGGAAGGTGCCGCCGTTTCACGGCGGTGACTAGCGCCATGACCAATCGTATCACCGGACGCTCTGCGTTCGTCTCGCTGATGAAGGACGAGGGCGTCACGCATCTGTTCGGCAATCCGGGCACGACCGAATTGCCGATCATGCACGCGCTCGCCGATCATCCGGACATGCGGTTCGTGCTGGGGCTGCACGAGGCGATAGTCGTCGCCATGGCGGACGGCTATTCGCGTGCTTCGGGCGAGCTGGTCGCCTGCAACGTGCACGTGGCACCGGGTCTTGGCAACGCCATGGGCGCGCTGTTCAACGCGGGCTTCACCTCGACACCGATGATCCTGACCGCGGGGCAGCAGGAGCAGGGCTTCGGGCTGATGGAGCCCAACCTCTACGGTCCGCTGGTGCGGATGGCCGAGCCCTTGGTGAAGTGGGCCGTCGAGGTCAACCGCCTGCAGGATCTGCCGCGTATCATCCGCCGCGCCGCCAAGATCGCGACCACGCCGCCGACCGGCCCGGTATTCATCTCGCTGCCGGGCGACATCCTCAATCAGGAGGATGCGATCGACCTCGGGAAATCCACGCGCGTTCTGACGCGTAGCGTTCCGGCCGCTGAGCACGTCGCCGACCTCGCGGATCTGATCCTCGCGGCCGAGCGGCCGGTGCTGGTTTGCGGCAATGAGCTGGTGCGCTCGGATGCGCTGGCGGAAGCGGCGCGGCTCGCCGAGGTGCTGGGCGCGCCGGCCTACCAGTCGTCGAGTTCCTACGGTGCGCATTTCCTGTCCGAGCATGCCTGCTACATGGGCTCTTTGCCGAAGCGGCAGGAGGTGGTCCGGCAGACGCTCGAGGCCTACGACCTGATGATCGTACTCGGCTCCGACGTGCTGCGTATGGCCGTCTACGGCGATGCTGATCCGATGCCGGCGCGGCTCAGGCATGTGCAGATCGGTCTCGACGACCGCGAGATGGGCAAGAACTATGCGCCCGAGATGGCGCTGCTGGCGGACCCGCGCGAGACACTGAAAGCGCTGATCCCCGTGCTTGAGGCGAAGGGCGGCCCGGGCCTGAAGAAGCGAGCGGAATCGGGAAAGGCCGCGATTGCGGCCAGGAACTGGTCATCGAAGCGCAGAGCGCTTGCCGGCAAGATCGAGGCCGCGGGATCCGTCGCTGATGGCACCGCTGCAACGATCAACCCGGATTGGATGACGCTGCGGATGATCGATGCGCTGCCGCGCGATGCCATACTGGTGTACGAGAGCCTCACGACGGGCCGCCACGTCGTCGATCTGTTTCCTTATCGGGACCGCTATGCCTATCACGGCCTCGCCAGCGGCGGCATCGGTTTCAGCATTCCGGCGTCGATCGGGATTTCATTGGCGCAGCCGGGGCGCCGGGTTGTCACCATGGTCGGCGACGGCAGCGCCATGTATTCGATCCAGGCGTTATGGACAGCGGCACACCTGAAGCTGCCCATTACCTATGTCATCTGCAACAACGGCGGCTATCTGATCATCAAGCAGCGGCTGCTCGCCTTCCATGGCAACCGGAATTTCAACGGTATGGAGATCCGGAATCCCGAGATCGACTACGCCGCGATGGCGGGGTCGATGGGTGTGACGGCCGAGCGCATCACGCGGCCCGAGGACTTCGAGCCGGCGATGAACCGCGCGCTAACGCACAATGGCCCGGTGGTGCTGGATGTGGTGGTGGATGGGCGCGTGTAGCTGTCCGCTACCGGAGTTCGTCAACGACGAGTTCGATGCGCTACTCGAATGCGGAATTCCTGCGCGCGGCTTCCTGCGCGTGCGCTGCGCCGAGCGGCGATTGCCTATACGGGTACCACCCTTAATTTGGTAACCGGATAAGCATGGAATTTCTTGAGCCCGTCCTGCGTGAAAACGCAGGTTGTTCCCACCCAAAGGCCTTTCTTAGTGCCGGGTATAATGGGATAAGCCACGATGGTTACACACTGGCCGGGCTTGTAAACCCACTCCAGATCACGCGGACCTAGACGGCTCGGAATACGGGGGTCTTCGACCGCCCCCGCATGCGGGCGATGGTTGTAGGTGCTCCAGCCGCTGAGCAAAGGCAGGCCGGTGATATAGCCGGCGGACTTGAACGGCTCCACCCATTGGTTGATGTCCCTGCCCGTCATGCCGGGTTTGATTTCAGCGATCGCCTTGTCGTGAACGGCGACCGCCGCTTCGAACAGCGTCCGATATTCGGGGGTAGGTTCGCCGATGAAATAGGTCCCCCAGATTTTCCCGAAATACAACCCGTAGCCAAGTGCAACCTCGGTCATTACGACGTCTCCGGCCTTGAGCGTCTGATGAGTGGGAAAGAAATCGGGATAGCAGCGATCCGGATTCGTCATCGAGGTCGAGCCGATGTGCGAGAACGGGTAGCGGCCTCCGAACCGGTTCGCTACGCCGTCCATGATTCCGCGCAGGTCCGAGTGGCGGGCCCCCACTTTGCTCGCGAGAACAACTTCTTCATGGGCCACATCACAGAGCGCGCCGGCCCTTTCCATGCGGGCGATTTCCTCCGCGCTCTTCATCAGGCGGAAGTCTTCGAACCAGTCGGTTACCGTCTCGAAGGTGGCGTTGGGGAACGTTCTGGTCAGATGCTCGTGGTGCTCATGGGGCACGGTGATCGTCCACCAGCTGGGAAGCGGGCCGACGATGCCAATCTTTCCTTTTTCCAGTCCGAGTTCCTTCAGCCGTGCGCCGACCGCCGTGATGAGGTCGAATCCGCCGACGCGCACGTCCTCGATCGCCGCGCAGTCCTTCGCATTCGTCAAATGGCTGGCGAAAGAAACGAACAAGGTCGGGTCCTCGGTCAGCGGCAGGACCACATAACTGTGCGGAATCGCGGTGTAATTGGCCAAATACAATGCGTTGACCTGCCCCGTATCCGTGCCTCCCCAATGGTAGGCTCCATAAACGATCAGGCAGTCGAGACCTTTTTCTCTCATTGACGCCCGGATGGTCCGGCGCCTGTTCGCGTATTCCTGTTCCGAAAACGGCGGGAAGAAATCGTTTGGCGCTAGCACGGTCCGTTCCTTTCCAATGGTCGAGCGGCTTTTAAAATTCTAACAGTTTTCCCATGACGTTGAGGCCCGGCCGCTGCGGCGCATAGCAGCCGATCGCTGCCTGCAGTCGCGCACGCGCCGGTGAACTACCGGGAAATCCATTCCAGGCACCCGATGGGAGTAAGATCCTGATTATTCGGTCAAGGAGAATTTGATGGCGCAGCCAAAAATCGTCAGGTCTGATGAGGTCCAGCCACAGAATATACGTGGCCTGGGTAAGGAAGCGGGGCAGATAAGAAAAATCATTGTCACGGAAAAGCTCTTTTTCAACGTGGATGAAGTCAGTCCGGGCTTCAGTCCTCATCATTGGCATACGCATACAAAATACCAGGCAGAGGGTTACGAAGTCGAATACCCCGGGGATTTTGAGGAAATCTATTTCATACTCAGCGGGCGGGGGGTTATCCAGTGGAAGACCGAAAGTGGCGGGATCCAGGAGCAGGAAGTGGGTCCCGGTGACACGATACATATGCCTCCAGGCACGGTGGAGCATCAACTGCTCAACAATGGCAGCGAAAAGTTGCGCTTGGCCGTGGTTGGGGTCCCGCCACCCCGGCGGAGGCCGATTTAAGGCATGTCAGCGTGTTTGGGTCGCGACGTCTCGCCCTGGTTGAGGAAACAATGGCTTGAGCGTAACCTAAGAGCGCTCAGGCGCTTCAAGCTTGCCAGCCCCTGCATGTGGGGTCTGGTTCCGGCTCTTTTTTCCAATTGACCGGGAATTTCAATGAATCAACCGCTGCGACTTCTGATAGTAGAGGATTCGGCAGACGACAAAGAGTTGCTTCTACGGTCATTGCGTAGCCAGGGTTATCAGGTAATGTCCGCGGCAGTTGATGCTCCCGTGGCGATGCGCGCAGCGCTCGAGAGGCAGGAGTGGGATTTGATTACCTGCGACCACTCCCTGCCGAATTTCGGCGCCCCGGCAGCACTCGCGATAGCGAAAGAATTGCGCCCGGATGTGCCATTTATCATCGTCTCCGGGGAAATCGATCTCAACCTGGCCGTTGCACTGATCAAACTCGGTGCGCAGGACTATGTACAAAAGAGCGAATTGATACGCCTCGGCCCGGTGATCGAGCGTGAGTTGCGCGACGCCAGGTTAACCCGTCAACGCAAACTGGCCGAGGACAGGCTGCACGAGAGCCAGGAACTTTTCCAGGCGATCGTCGAGAACGTCGGCGACCTCGTCGCCGTGCTTGATACCGACGGCAGGCGAATTTACAACAATCCTTCGTACAGACCGCTATTTCGGGAGAAGGACATCCGGCCGGGCTCGGGATCTTTCCTGGAGATACATCTTGAAGACCGTGAGCGGATCAAGGAAGTCTTCCGCAGAACCGTGGCGACAGGGGTCGGTGAGCGTGCCGAGTTCCGGTTTGTTCTCAAAGACGGCAGCATCCGTCATATGGAGTCGGATGGCCGGGCAATCCGGGGCGCCGACGGCGCGGTGTCCAAGGTTGTTGTGGTCTCGCGCGATATCACCGAACTGAAACACCTCGAAGCCGAGTTGCGGGAGATGGCTGCCACCGATTTCCTGACGGGCCTCGCCAATCGGCGACACTTCCTCGCCCGGTTGGAGCAGGAACTGGCTCGAATCCAGCGGCTTTGAAAAAACCCGGCCCC
>Ga0082335_1004154_pt1 | contig 22330 bp, 19 predicted proteins | sample Subgrocontami58m_FD_72375 | JGI IMG/M metagenome (GOLD analysis project Ga0082335, IMG submission 72375) | Subsurface groundwater microbial communities from S. Glens Falls, New York, USA - GMW37 contaminated, 5.8 m (SPADES assembly) (version 2) ...
CAGGCGCGCGGCAGGCCCGCCCCCCTGTTTCGCTCGCCGGCGGGCAGGCGCACCATGAGTGTGTTTTTCTCCCCGTGGGGCCCCCGCCACAGGCTGGTTTCGTCGCCTGCGAACAGAGGCCGCAACGACTGAGCCACCTGGGCCGAGCCGAGGCCGAGATCGGACGCCGCGTCGCGCCGCAGTCGCACCGACAGGATCGGCTTGGCGGCCTTCAGATTGCGGTCGAGGTCGACCATCCCGGGGATGGCGGCGGCGCGCTGCATCACCTCTTGGGACAGCCGGTCGAGCACGGCAGTGTCGGGACCCTGGAGCGAGAGCTGGAGCTGCTTCTGCACGCCGCCGCCGGGCCCGCCGGGAATGTTGATCGAGACCAGGATGCCCGGGATGTCGGCCAGGCGTTCGCGGATCGGCTGGGCGAGCTGCTCGGGTGAACGCTTGCGCTCCTTGATGGGTTTCAGGCGGAGATAGAGGCTCGCCTGGTTCTTCCCGTTGGCATAGCCGGTATTGACCGTGCCGTAGGTGTAGTCGACCTCGGGAAATTCCCGCACTGCGGCGTCGACCTGGTTGAGCTTGGCCGTGGTGTACTCGAGCGACGAGCCGACTGGCGTCTCGATGCTCACGACCTGCTCGCCGAGGTCGGCCTGGGGTACGAACTCGAAGCCGATGTACTTCGGCAAGGCGAAGCTCCCGAGGAATGTACCGAGCGCGATCAGCAGGGTGAGCTTGGGCCAGCGCAGCGACCAGCCGAGGATCGAGCGATAGACGCGGTTGGCATGGTCCTGGGCGCCATTTACGATGCGCGCGAAGCGGCCGGTGCCGTGCGCCTGCGGGTCGTACCAGATGCTCGACAGCATGGGATCGAGCGTGAAGGACACGAACAGCGAAATCAGCACCGCCGCCGAGACCATGACGCCGAACTGGAAGAAGAAGCGGCCGATGATGCCGCCCATGAAGGCGACCGGCAGGAAGACCGCGACGATGCAGAAGGTGGTGGCGAGCACCGCCAGCCCGATCTCGTTGGTGCCGTCGATCGCCGCCTGGCGGTGGGTCTTGCCGAAGCCGATGTGGCGCATGATGTTCTCGCGCACGACGATGGCGTCGTCGATGAGGATGCCGATGGCAAGGCTGAGCGCCATCAGGGTGAGCACGTTCAGGGTGAAGCCGAACGCCGCCATCACCATGAAAGCGCCGAACACGGAAATCGGCAGGGCCAGGCCGGTGATCACCGTGCTGCGCCACGAGTGCAGGAACAGGAACACGATGGCAATCGTGAGCAGGCCGCCCTCGACCATCGTCTGCTGGACGTTGCTGACCGAATTCTGGATGCCACGGGAGCTGTCGCGCACGATCTCGAGCTTAACATCGGGCGGCAGGGAGGGTTGTAGCTCGGCCACCGCCCGGCGAACGCCGCGGGCGACCTCGATGGTGTTGGAGCCCTGCGTCTTGACCACGTCGATGGCCAGCGCCCGCTCGCCGTTCAGCGTGGCGACGCTCTCCCGCTCCTGCTGGCCGTCCACGACCGTCGCGATCTGGCGCAGATAGACCGGCGCCAAGCCGCGCCGGGCCACGATCAGGTCGGCGAAATGTCCCGGTTCGCCGATGCGGCCGGTGACCTCGATGATGCGATCGTCGTTGCCGCGCGCGACGTTGCCGGCGGGGAAATTCTGGTTCTCGTCCTTGACCGCGCGCATGATGTCGTTGACGCCGACGCGCAGCGAATGCATCCGGCCGGGATCGATCTCGATGTTGATCTGGCGCTTGACGCCGCCAGCGATGGTGGCGCGGCCGACGTCGCGTACGGTCTGCAGGCGCTTGACGATGATCTGGTCGGCGAGCGTGGTCAGGTCGCGGACCGAGCGGATGTCGGAGCGCACGGCGATCGACACGATCGGCTGGTCGTCCGGGTTGAAGCGCTGGATCAGCGGTTCCTTAACCTCGGGCTTGAAGGCGGCGCGGACCTGCTGGACCTTTTCGCGTACGTCCTGCAGGGCGACCGACGACTGAACCGACAGCTCGAACTCGGCGATGACGATCGAGCGGCCCTCGAGCGAGCGCGACGTCAGCGTCTTGAGGCCGGCGATGGCGTTCACCGATTCCTCGATCTTGCGGCTGATCTCGGTCTCGACCGTCTCGGGCGACGCCCCGGGATACTCGGTGGTGACCACGACGATCGGGAAGTCGACGTTGGGGAACTGGTCGACGCCGAGCTGGCGGTAGGAGAACAGGCCCATCACCAGCAGCGCCACCATCATCATGGTGGCGAAGACCGGATTGTCGACCGCGATCTGGGTGAGCTTCATCGCCGCGCCCTACCTCGTCTCGACGATCTTCACCCTCTGCCCTGCGCGAAGGCCGGGCAGGGGAGCGGACACGATCTGCATGCCCGATTCGAGGCCCTTGACCTCGACCAGCTCGCCCCGGGACCAGGTGCGCACGACGCCGACCGGTTTGCGGACCAGGACGGCGATTTCGATCGCCAGGACGAACTCGCCCTGGTCGTCCTTGCGCATCGCCGAGACCGGTACGGCGAGAGCATGATCCTTTTCCTTGACGATCACGGTGCCGGTGCCGAATAGGCCGCCGCGCAGCGACTCGTGGCGATCGATGATCTCGACATAGACCGGGATCGAACGCGACCCCGCCTGGGTCGTCGGGCTGATGCGGGTGATGCGGCCGTTGAAGACGCGGTCGCCGAAGCCTTCCAGGGTGGCGGTCACCGGCTGGTCGACCTTCAGGCGAACGACGTCGGCGGCCGGCATCTGGGCCGCAATCTCGACGTGACTGGTGTCGAGGAGAGTCATGATCTTGCCGTCGATCGGGAGCGACTCGCCCTGGTTGGCGATGCGTTCGCCGACCACCGCGTCGAAGGGGGCCACCACCTGGGCGTCTGCCAGGTTACGCATCGCCACCTCGAGCTGGGCTTCGGCGACCGCGACCATCGAGGACCTGTTTTCGGCTGTGGCCCGCGCTTGGTCAGCGGCGGACTGTGAGACAATGTTGCGCGAGGCCAGCGACTCCTTGTCCGAGCGATCGCGCGCGGTCCACCGCGCGTCGGCGCGGGCGGCCTCGACCGCGGAGCGGCGTTCGTTGACCTTTGCCTGCAGCTCGGCGACCTCGAAGCGCGCCAGCACCTGGCCCTTGGTGACGTGGTCACCCTCGCGCACCAGCACTTCGGCCAGGCGGCCGGCAACGCGCGCCTTGACGATGGTCTGGTCGACGGGTTGCGTCGTGCCGGTGAAGCGCACTACGTCGACCAAGCCACGCGGCTTGATCGTGTGCAGCTCGGCAGGGATCAGCTCGATCGTACGGTCGGCGGTCCGGGCGGTCTCGGCGCCGGCAGCCGGCGTCGACACGCCCTTGTTGCTCTTCCAGGCAACGGCCCCACCCACGACAACGACGACAACGACGACAACGACGACAACGATGGCGCCGATCAGGATCTTGCGGCTGGTGCTCATGGACGGAGCCCCCGGAAAATGAAGTCGAGGTAGGCGGCGTAGAACTGGTCGCTGCCAATCGTGTTGGAGGGATCGTAGGGGGCGAGGGAGCGCTTCCAGACGGAGAACATCGCAAGCGGCTGGGCAATGATGATGGCGGTCGCTTCGACATCTTCGAGCGAGCGGAACTCACCGCGCCCGATGCCGCGTTGCAGCGCCCGGATGAAGAGATCGCGTCCGCGCTGGTCGAAGTGGGCGCAGTAGAAGCGTGCCACGTCAGGGAAATTGCCGGCCTCGGCCAGTATCAGCTTGATCACGCCGCCGGCCGGGCTTTCCTCGAAGGCGCGGAAACCCTGGACGAGTTCGCGCAGCAAATCCTCGCTCGAGCCTTCGAAGCGGTCGATCATGTCTGTCGCTTCGGCCAGTGGGCCACCCACCGCCTCGGTGATCACCGCCTTGAAGAGCTCTTCCTTGTTCTTGAAGTAGAGATAGGGGAGGCCCTTGCTGACCGAGGCGGCCTTGGCGACATCCTCGAGCTTGGTGGCGGCGAAGCCGCGCGTGACGAAGAGTTCCAGCGCCGCCCGGGCGATTTCGGAGGCGCGATCTTCTGGCCGGCGGGTCCGGGAAGGGATCGGCGCGATATTGACTGAATGGTCAGTATTCATGTTCCGCTATGTAAAGCGGAACCTGGTCGCCTTCAAGGCAGACAAAAAAAGAGTCCGGCAGACCGAAGCCGCCGGACGCTGTATCCAGTTTCGCCTTTCCACCTCCGCAAGCGGAGGTGTCGCGTTGGCATTGAGCTCGTCTTCTGAAGGTGGCTTCCGGTGGGGCCCGTGAGGGCACCCACTCGGAAGCCGAAAGGCGTTTGGTTAGAGGGGCCAAGGTAAACCTTAGCCTACGCCCTTTCCTGTCTACTGCTTCTTCTTCTTAGCAGCCTTCTTCTTAGCAGCCTTTTTCTTAGCAGCCATAACTGTCTCCTATGGTTAGCTGTGAGGTCCCCAACCGCGAGGGCCCCGGCTTACGCGGGTACGCTACGCCACACGCGGTCAACTGCAGCCAGTGGTGCCGCCGCAGGTCGTGCATTTGAGGCACGTCCCGTTGCGGACCATGGTGAAGTTGCCGCACTCCGGACAGGCATCCCCTTCGAAGCCCTTGAATTTCGCCTCGAGGGCGAGGCCAAGGGCGGAAGAGGACGTCTCCCCGATCGCGACGCCGACGACGGCCGCCTGGGCGTTTGATGCCAAGGCGACGGCTGGGCCGTCTGTCAGTCCTGTGGGCACGGGTCCGGCGGCGATCAGCTCGGAGGCGATCGCGACATTGCCGGCCGGTCGGCCATTCAACACGTAAAGATTGCTGCGCACGAAGCCGACACTGGCGATCCGGCTGACCGCCGCGGCCGCAGCCTGCGCGGCATCGGTGCCGGGTGACGGCAGCTCGCCCTGGACCTCGCCGCGACCGACGCCATCGGGCCTGAGGTCGGCCTGCTCGACATGGGCGAGATCGTTGCGTCCGAGATAGGAGATCGCCAGCTCGCGGAAGATGTAGTCGAGCACCGACGTCGACATCTTTATCGCGTCGTTGCCTTCGACCATCCCCGACGGCTCGAAGCGCGTGAATGTATAGGCCTCGACGAACTCTTCGAGCGGCACGCCGTATTGCAAGCCGATCGAGATCGCGATGGCAAAATTGTTCATCAGGCTGCGGAACGCCGCACCCTCCTTGTGCATGTCGACGAATATCTCGCCGACCCGGCCATCTTCGTACTCGCCGGTGCGCAGATAGACTTTGTGCCCGCCGACAATGGCCTTTTGCGTATAGCCCTTGCGCCGCTGCGGCAGCCGTTCGCGGCCGGCGTGCACTTCCCGTTCGACGATCCGCTCCACGATGCGTTCGGCAATGATCGGTGCGCGGGCGGCAGGAGACATTTCGGCGAGATCGTCGTTGGCCGCCCGGTCGTCGCCGAGGGCCATCGCAGAAAGCGGCTGCGAGAGTTTGGAGCCGTCACGATAGAGAGCGTTGGCTTTCAGACCGAGTCTCCACGACATCTCATAGGCCTTGCGGCAATCCTCGACCGTCGCATCGTTGGGCATGTTGATGGTCTTGGAAATCGCGCCCGATACGAACGGCTGAGCTGCAGCCATCATGCGTATATGACTCTCCGCAGACAAGCAGCGCTTGCCATCTCGTCCACAGGCATTCGCACAATCGAACACCGGGAGATGTTCGGGCTTGAGATCCGGTGCGCCCTCGACGCTCATCGTCCCGCAGGCATGGATGTTGGCCTCAGCGATGTCGCTCCGGGAAAATCCGAGGCACGCAAGTATGTCGAGCTTGGGATCGGCGAGCGTAGCGTCGTCCAACCCGAGGGCCTCGCGGCAGAACGAGTCGCCCAGCGTGTAGCGCGAGAAGGCGAAGCGGATGTCGAAGGCGGTGACGATGGCCTTCTCGACGCGGGCCAGCGTCTCGGCGTCGAAGCCGCGCGCGGTCAGGGTCTCGTGGTTGATCGCCGGCGCGCCCTGGAGTGAACCATTCCCGACGGCGTAAGCAACGATCCGGGCGATGGCATCGTCGGCATAGCCCAAGGTCTGCAGCGCCAGCGTGACCGTCTGGTTGATGATCTTGAAATAGCCGCCGCCGGCCAGTTTCTTGAATTTGACCAGGGAAAAGTCGGGCTCGATGCCGGTGGTGTCGCAATCCATCACCAAACCGATCGTGCCCGTCGGCGCGATGACAGAGACCTGGGCGTTGCGGAAGCCGTGGCGTTCGCCGAGTTCCAGCGCGTGATCCCACACCCGCCGGGCAGCTGCCACGAGCCGGCCGTCCGGGCAATTGGCGGCGTCCAAGGCGAGCGGGGCGATCGACAGACGCTCGTATCCGGCCCGCTCGCCATGGGCAGCGCTGCGGTGGTTGCGGATGACCCGAAGCATTGCGTCGCGGTTGGCGGCGAAACCGGGGAAGGGGCCCATGAGCCCGGCCATCTCGGCCGAGGCCGCATAGGCGGCACCGGTCATGATCGCCGTCACGGCGCCAGCGATCGAGCGGCCGCGGGGGCTGTCGTAGCCAAGGCCGGAAGCCATCAGCAGAGCGCCGAGGTTGGCGTAGCCGAGCCCGAGTGTGCGGTACTGGTAGGAGAGCTCGGCGATCGTGCGCGAGGGGTACTGCGCCATCATGACCGAGATCTCGAGCACCACCGTCCACAGTCGCGCAGCGTGTTCCAGCGCCGCCACGTCGAGCGAACCGTCGGTCTGTCGGAACCGCATCAGGTTCAGCGAGGCCAGGTTGCAGGCCGTGTCGTCGAGGAACATGTACTCCGAGCAGGGGTTGGAGGCGTTGATGCGCCCCGACTCCGGACAGGTGTGCCAGTCGTTGATGGTCGTGTCGTACTGCACGCCCGGATCGGCCGAGTGCCACGCCGCTTCGGCGACACGATCCCACAGATCGCGCGCGCCCACAGTCTTGACGGTCTTGCCGGTCGTGCGCGCGGTCAGCGACCACTGGCGGTCGGCCTCGACCGCCCGCAGGAAATCGTCGGTGACGCGAACTGAGTTGTTGGCGTTCTGGCCCGACACCGAGATGTAGGCTTCCGACTGCCAGTCGGTGTCGAATGCCGGGAATTCGATGTGGCGATAGCCTTGGCGGGCGAACTGGATGACGCGCTGGATATAGTTCTCGGGCAATTCCGCCCGCCGCGCGGCCACGATCTCTCGCCGCAGCTTCGGGTTCTGTCTGGGATCGAACGCCGACTCACCCTCGATCTCGCCGTCGAGGCAGGCCCGCATCACTGCGTTGAGGTGTCGGTCGGCGAGGCGGGAGCCCGCGACCAGGGCCGCGACCTTCTGCTCCTCAAGCATCTTCCAGGCGATGAAGTCCTCGATATCGGGATGGTCGATGTCGACCGTCACCATCTTGGCGGCGCGTCGCGTCGTGCCACCCGATTTGATGGCGCCGGCCGCACGGTCGCCGATCTTGAGGAATGACATCAGGCCGGACGACTGGCCGCCACCGGACAGGCGCTCGCCTTCGCCGCGCAGGCGCGAGAAGTTGGATCCGGTCCCTGAACCGTACTTGAACAGCCGCGCCTCGCGCACCCACAGGTCCATGATGCCGCCCTCGCCCACCAGGTCGTCGGAGACACCCTGGATGAAGCAGGCGTGCGGCTGCGGACGTTCATAGGCAGAGTCGGACGGGTAGGCTGCGCCGTCGCGGTGGTCGACATACCAGTGACCCTGGCCCGGGCCGTCGATGCCGTAGGCCCAGTGCAGGCCGGTGTTGAACCACTGCGGCGAATTCGGCGCACATATCTGGGCCGCCAGCATATAGCAATGCTCGTCATGGAAGGCGCGAGCGTCGTCTTCGCTATCGAAGTAGCCGCCTTTCCATCCCCAGTAGGTCCAGGCGCCGGCCATGCGCTCGAACACCTGGCGGGCGCTGCGCTCGCCGCCGTAGCGCGTGGCTTCGGGCAATTCGGCGAGGGCGACCTCGTCGGCCTGCGAACGCCACAACCATTCCGGAACTTCGGTCTCGGCGACCTTGAGGAGTCGGGCGGCGATCCCGGCACGACGGAAATACTTTTGGGCGAGAACATCGGCGGCGACCTGCGACCAGGCGGCGGGCACGTCGATGTCCTTCAACTGAAACACGATCGACCCGTCCGGATTGCGGATTTCCGAGTCGGCAGCACGAAACGCCATTCCCTCGAATGGTGATTTCCCTGCTTGCGTGTACCGACGCTCAAAGCGCATCGACGATCCCCCGTGCCCCGTTCCCGTCATTTGTTCCCTAGCGGGGTGTGCTCCCTTGAAATTGAGCACGCACATATGGGCACGGGATGATAGTAAATTACAAAATCTTGTGTGCGCAACTACATTTTGTAGACCGTGGTGTTGATGATACTAGATGATGCAAGCGTGCAACAGGTCGTTCGGTCGCGCGAATCGCATGTCGTTGAACGACTGCGAAGGCACTCCGGAGGGCGTTGCGTTGCGCGTCATCGAGCGCGCGCGTACAAGCGGCGCGGTCACTTTTCGAGGCGTGGTTCCTTCATGACGATCGGCACTTGGCTCTTCACGAAGCTGCACGGCGCACCTGTCGGCAGCGATGCCGAAGGCAACCGTTACTTTCAGGACAAGCGTGTGATTGCCGGACGCCGGCGCAAACGCTGGGTCATCTACAATGGCATTGCCGAGGCCTCGCGCGTGCCCCCGGAATGGCACGGCTGGCTCCACTATACGACCGACGCGATCCCGCCCGTCGGCGGCCCGCCGCGCAAGCCATGGCAGAAGGACCACCAGGCCAACCTCACCGGCACCGATCATGCCTATCGTCCGCCGGGCCATGCGCTCGGCAGCGGCGACAAGCCGAAGCCTCACTACGAGGCATGGCGTCCGAGCTGAGACGCGTCGGCAGCAACGGAGGAATGGCGTGGGCCGCAATATCGTCGAGACGATCGTTGGAGCATTGGTTCTGTTGGTGGCCGGCGTCTTCGTGTTCTATGCCTTCGCCAAGTCGGACCGCACGGGACCGAGCGGTTATGAAGTCGTGGCGCGGTTCGGCCGCATCGATGGGCTGAAGCGTGGGGCCGACGTGACACTGAGCGGCGTGAAGGTCGGCACCGTCACCAGCATCGCCCTCGACCCCAAGACCTACCAGGCCGTCGTCCGGATATCGGTTGCGTCGAATGTCGATCTACCGACCGACACCAACGCCAAGATCGTGAGCGAATCGCTGCTCGGCGGGACCGTCGTGGCGCTGGAGCCCGGCGGCGACAAAAAGCTGATCCGCGCCGACGGCGAGATCCAGAATACCCAGGATTCCATCCCCCTCACCGAACTGATCGCCAAGTTCATGTTCGGCGGTACCGGGTCCAAGTGATGAGCGCGCGCGCACCCAAGGCGCCGCCGGTCTGGCGGCAATCCGACGGCAAGCCGGTGTCGTGCCTCGAAAAGATCAAAGTCCTGAATCAGAATGTGCAGGAGATCGAAAGCCTCTGCGCCGATGCGCTGGAGGATGGAGTTCTGATGGGATGCGACGTCGATCAGATCAAGGCGGCCCTGCACGCGCTCATCGACGGGCTGATGCCCCCCGGCAAAAAAGACTGAGCATGCGCCGACTGGCGATTGTCGCGGGCGCCATTGTGACCGTGGTCGCCACCCTGGACACGGTCGCCGCCCAGACTCCGCCGCCGCCGGCGCGACCTGGCAACGCCAACCTGAGGCCGATCCCCGATGGGCCGGGAAAGCGCGTGGCCGAGCTGCAGGGGCTCGACAAGGTGACGGCGCGCACCCAGCGCTTCTATGCACCCGTCGGCCAAGCGACCCGGTTCGGAACGCTTGAGATCACGGTGGGCGACTGCCTGGTGAACGTGCCCGAGGCGTCGCCCGAGTCGGTCGCCTATCTCACGATCGTCGATCACAAGCCGGGCCAGGCCGAGGAAAAGCTGTTTGCCGGCTGGATGTTCGCCTCGACGCCGTCGCTTTCGGCACTCGACCACGGCGTCTACGATGTCCGCGTGCTGGCCTGCACGATGGCGCAAGGCTCGGCGCCACCCAGCTCGCGCTGAAAAGTCGCCGGCCGGTCGATCGCGTCGGCCAGCAGCGCCCTGAATGCCTCGCGCGGAATTTCGACCGCGCCAAAACTTCGCAGATGCTCGGTCATGAACTGGCAGTCGAGAAGGCGGAAGCCGCCCTGGATGAGGCGGGCCACGAGATGGACCATCGCCACCTTCGAGGCATCGCGCTCGCGGCTGAACATGCTCTCGCCGAAGAACGCCGCGCCCACCGAGACGCCATAGAGCCCGCCCACGAGCCGGCCGCCGATCCGGCATTCGACGCTGTGGGCATGGCTGCGGCGGTACAGCTCCGTATAGAGGTCGACGATCGGTTCGTTGATCCAGCTCTCGGGATGCCCCGGCCGCGGTTCGGCGCAGGCGCGCACGGTCTCGGCGAATGCGGTATCGGCGGTCACCGCGAATTTTCCTGAGCGGACCGTGCGGGCGAGCCGCTGGGACAGATGGAAACCGCCGAGCGGCAGCACGGCGCGCAGCCTGGGGTCGAGCCAGTGCAGCTTGGGATCGTCGCGCCGCTCGCCCATGGGAAAGACGCCGACGCGGTAGGCCTGCAGCAGGAGGTCGGGGGTGATCTCCGGCATGGCGGTGGCTACTTCTTGAGGCCGACCAGCTTCTCCAGCCAGTGGATGTCGTAGTCGCCGTCGATGAAGGCCTGTTCGCCGATGATCCGCCGGTGCAGCGGGATGGTCGTGTCGATGCCGCCGATCACGAATTCCTCGAGACAGCGCCGGAGCCGCATCAGGCACTCGTTTCGGCTGCCACCGTTCACGATCAGCTTGGCCACCATCGAGTCGTAGTAGGGAGGCATCACGTAGCCGGTGTAGAGGCCGGAATCGACGCGCACGCCCAGCCCACCGGGCGGGTGATAGTCGGCGATGCGGCCGGGGCAGGGCATGAAGGTCTCGGGGTTCTCGGCATTGATCCGGCACTCGATGGCATGGCCCTGGATGACGATGTCCTTCTGGGTCATGCCGAGCGGCGCGCCGGAGGCAACGCGGATCTGCTCGCGCACCAGGTCGATACCGGTTACTGCTTCGGTTATCGGGTGCTCGACCTGGAGGCGGGTATTCATCTCGATGAAGTAGAATTCGCCGTCCTGGAACAGGAACTCCATCGTTCCGGCGCCGCGATACTTGAGCTTGCGCACGGCATCGGCGGCCAGTTCGCCGATCCTGTTGCGTTGCTCCGTATTGAGGGCGGGCGAGGGCGCTTCCTCCAGGACCTTCTGGTGACGACGCTGCAGCGAGCAATCGCGCTCGCCGAGATGCACGCCGGCGCCCAGACCGTCGCCCAACACTTGAATTTCGATGTGGCGCGGTCGCGGCAGGTACTTTTCCAGGTAGACGGAGTCATTGCTGAAGGCCGCCTTCGCCTCGGTGCGGGCCAGCGAGAAGGCCTCGGCTGCGCCCTCGGCGTCGTCCACGACCTTCATGCCGCGTCCACCGCCGCCCGCCACCGCCTTGATCAACACCGGCCAGCCGATCTTGGTGCCGAGGGCCACGATCTCCTCGACGGTGCTGACCGGGCCGGGCGAGCCCGGTACCAGCGGCAGGCCGAGTTCCTTGGCGGTCTGCTTGGCCACGATCTTGTCGCCCATCATCGCGATGTGCTGGGGCGTCGGGCCGATGAAGGTGAAGCCGTGGGCCTCGACGGCCTCGGCGAAGCGCGCGTTCTCCGACAGGAAGCCGTAGCCGGGATGGATGGCGTCGACGCCGGCAATGGTCGCGGCCGACAGGATGGCGGGGATGTTGAGGTAACTGTCGCGCGCCGGCGGCGGGCCGATGCAGACCGACTCGTCGGCGAGGCGGACATGCATGGCATCGCTGTCGGCCGTCGAGTGGACAGCCACGGTCTGGATCCCCATCTCGCGGCAGGCGCGATGGATGCGAAGCGCGATTTCGCCGCGGTTGGCGATCAGGACCTTGTCGAACATGGCGCCGGGCCGCCCCTATTCGACGATCATCAGCGCTTCACCGAATTCCACCGGCTGGGCGTTGTCGATCACGATCTGGGTCACCGTGCCGGCCTTGGGAGCCTTGATGGGGTTGAAGGTCTTCATGGCCTCGATGATGAGAAGCGTCTGACCGGCGGTGACCTTATCGCCTACCGCCACGAAATTGGGCTTGCCGGGCTCCGGCGCGAGATAGGCGGTACCCACCATCGGCGATTTCACGGCGCCGGGGTGCTTGGCGAGGTCACCGGCGCCGGCGGCAGCGGCCGCAGCGGTGGGAGCGCCCGCCGCTGGCGCAGAGGTAGCTGGCGCCGGCATCGGCGCAGTCGCGTAGGTCACCTTGGGCCGGGCGATCCGGATTCGGCGATCGCCATCGGCCAACTCGATTTCACCGAGATCGTTTTCCTCGAGAATCTCCGCGAGCCTGCGGACGAACTCGGTATCCATCTCGAATTTTGCCATGGAGAAACGCTCCCGGATGAATGTCAGCGGACCAGCAGGCGGGCCAGCGCCTGGAGGGCCAGAAGGTAGCCTTGCGTGCCGAGGCCGGCGATCACGCCGATCGCTGCCGGGCTGATGTAGGAATGATGTCGGAAGCGTTCACGCTTGTAGATGTTGGACAGATGCACCTCGACGGTCGGCCGTTCAGCGGCATTCAGCGCGTCCAGCAGGGCCACCGAAGTGTGGGTGTAGGCGCCGGCATTGATGATGATGCCGGCGTTCTTCTCGCGCGCCGTCTGAATAAGGTCGACGAGGACGCCCTCATGGTTGCTCTGGGCGAACTCGACCGGGATGCCGAGCCGCAACGCCTCGGCTTGGCACGCCTTTTCGACGTCCGCCAGGGTTTCGTGGCCATAGATTTCCGGCTGCCGCTTGCCCAGCATGTTGAGATTGGGCCCGTTGAGTATAAGCACCGGCTTGAGTGCCGGCCGACGCCGGGCAGCCTTTGCAGCCAAGCCTGCCTCCCTAATTCACAATCGCGGGCGTTATAGCATGGCGAGTCGGGGCCACAAGGCGGGGCCGGGGACGGTTCTAGCCCGCCTCTCGCAGCGCTTGGGCCCGCGCAAACAGCTTGTCGGACAGGGCATCGAAGGTCCGTCTTTCGTCGGGACTGAGCGCTTCGTGGAGGCGGTCCTGATAGGCAAGCGCCAACGGCACGATGCGCGCGTGCACGGCGCGGCCGCGGGCGCTCAGTTTCAATGACGCCCGGCGTCGGTCGTGCCTGTCCGTCGCCCGTTCGACCAGACCGTCTTTCATCAGGCCTGCGACAGCTCGGCTGACCGCCACCTTGTCCATGACGATCCGCTGCCCCACATCTGAGGCCGTGAGCGGTGCGAACCGCCCGAGTGCCGCCATGACGCGCCATTGCGTGACCGACAGGCCGAACGGCTGGGCGTAGAGATCGTGCAGCGATTCACTCACGAGCTGGGCCAGGACCGAGAGGCGATAGGGGAGAAATTTCTCCAGTTCGAGGGCTTGCAATGCGTTCGCCATAATAGTTACATTTGAAACTAATTCAGGCGGGAGGTCAAACATGGCCAGCATAAGCGAACGAGCCGTTCTCGAAGCCGATCCGATGAACCCGATGGGCACCGACGGTTTCGAGTTCGTCGAATACACGGCCCCCGATCCGGCGGCGCTTGGCGCCCTGTTCGAAAGCATGGGCTTCGTGCGCGTCGCCCGGCATCGTTCCAAGGATGTCTCGCTGTTCCGCCAGGGCGACGTGAACTTCATCGTCAATGGCGAGAAGGAGAGCTTCGCCCAGGGCTTCGCCCGCGTGCACGGTCCCAGCGTCTGCGCCATTGCCTTTCGCGTGAAGAACGCCGCCTTCGCCTACAAGCGCGCCCTGTCGCTCGGTGCCTGGGGCGTCGAGAACAAGGTCGGGCCGATGGAGCTCAACATCCCGGCCATCAAAGGCATCGGCGATTCGCTGATCTACCTGGTCGATCGCTACGGCGAGAGGGGCAGCATCTACGACGTCGACTTCGAATTCCTGCCGGGCGTCGAGCACACCCCAAAGGGTGTCGGCCTCACTTATATCGACCATCTGACCCACAACGTGCATCGTGGACGCATGGAGGAGTGGGCCGGTTTCTACGAGCGCCTCTTCAATTTCCGCGAAATCCGCTACTTCGACATCGAGGGCAAGCTCACCGGTCTCAAGTCCAAGGCGATGACCAGCCCGTGCGGCAAGATCCGCATCCCGATCAATGAGAGCACCGACGACAAGTCGCAGATCCAGGAATATCTTTCCGCCTATCATGGCGAGGGCATCCAGCACATCGCTCTCGGCACCGGAGATATCTACCAGACCGTCGAGACGCTGAAGACCAGGGGCGTGCCGTTCCAAACCGTGCCCGACACCTACTACGAGCAGGTCGATGGGCGCCTGCCCGGACACGGCGAGGATCTGGCGCGGCTGGCCGCCGATCGCATACTGATCGACGGCGCGCCGACCCAGGGGGGCGGGCTCCTGCTGCAGATCTTCACCCAGACGGTGATCGGGCCCATCTTCTTCGAGATCATCCAGCGCCGCGGCAATGAGGGCTTTGGCGAGGGCAATTTCCGCGCCTTGTTCGAGTCGATCGAACTCGACCAGATCCGCCGCGGCGTACTGAAAGCCTAGGAGGAAACCATGAGCAAGAACTGGATTCCGCTACGCCAGCATGAAGGCACCGCCTCGCGCCAGGCCCATGTGAGGCTGCCCGAGGGCACCTACGAGCGCGAGATCAGCAAGGAGGGGTTCTTCGGCCCCTCGGCGCAGTTTCACCATAAGCACAAGCCGACCGATTGGGTGGCGTTCGAGGGGCCCATCCGGCCGCGGGCCTTCGACCTCGGCAAGCTCGCCACGGACAGGATCACGCCGTGGAGCGCGCAGCCGGTCATGAGCAACGCCCACATGCAGATGCGTATCTGGCGGATCGACGGCGCGATGAAGGACCTGGCGCGCAACGGCGACGGCGACGAACTCCTGTTCGTCCACGCAGGCGAGGGCGCGCTGTTCTGCGACTACGGTCACCTCGAGTACCGCGAGGGCGACTATCTCGTGATCCCGCGCGGCACGATGTGGCGCCTCGAGCCCAGGACTTCGACGGTGTGCCTGATGATCGAGGCCACTAACGACAGCTACCGGTTGCCCGAAAAGGGACTGGTGGGCCGGCATGCGATCTTCGATCCGGCGATGCTGGACACGCCGGTAATCGACGACGCCTTTCGCGCCCAGCAAGACGAACGCACCTGGAAGGTCTCGGTCAAGCGTCGCGGGGCCCTGTCGACGGTCACCTATCCGTTCAATCCGCTGGATGCGGTGGGCTGGCATGGCGACCTCAGCGTCGCTCGCATCAACTGGCGCGATATCCGCCCCTTGATGAGCCATCGCTTCCACCTGCCGCCGTCGGCCCATTCGACCTTCGTGGCCAACCGCTTCATCGTCTGCACCTTCGTGCCTCGACCGCTCGAAAGCGATCCCGAGGCCCTGCGGCTGCCGTTCTTCCACAGCAACGACGACTACGAGGAGGCGATCTTCTATCACAAGGGCAGCTTCTTCAGCCGAGACAACATCCATCCCGGCATGTTGACGCTCCATCCGACGGGCTTTACGCACGGCCCCCATCCCAAGGCGTTCGACGCCGCGACCAAAGGCGGCAAGACCGAGACCGACGAGGTCGCTGTCATGGTCGACACGCGCGACGCGGTCGAGGTGGCGGCGATGCCGGCCGGGGTGGAATTCGAAGGCTATGTTAAGTCGTGGCAGCCGCCGGAAATGAAGCAGGCCGCAGAGTAGGGATGGCGTCAATGAAGCTGGGAACGTTGAAGGAAGGCGGCCGAGACGGCACGCTGATCGTGGTCAACCGCGAACTCACGCGCGCGGTGCGGGCCGCCAACGTGGCGCCGACGCTGCAACGGGCGCTCGATGACTGGGCCGACGCCGCACCCAGCCTGCGGGCGCTTGCCGATCAACTTGCCGACGACAAGGCGCCAGGGTCGTTCGAACTCGACAGCAGCGCGCTCGCGGCCCCGCTGCCGCGCGCCTACCAGTGGGTCGACGGATCGGCCTATGTCGTTCACGTCGAACTGGTGCGCAAGGCCCGCGGCGTGGAGATGCCGCCCTCGTTCTGGACCGATCCGCTGATGTACCAGGGCGGGTCGGACTCCTTCGTCGGCTCCACCGACGAGATCGAGGCTGGCGACGAGGCGTGGGGTATCGACTTCGAGGGCGAGATCGCGGTCTTCGTCGACGACGTGCCGATGGGCACATCGGCCGCTGCTGCCCGAAAACACATCAAGCTCGTTACGATCCTGAACGACGTGTCGCTGCGCAACCTGATCCCGGCCGAACTGAACAAGGGCTTCGGATTCCTCCATGGCAAACCCGCCACGGCCTTCGCACCGGTCGCCGTGACGCCGGACGAACTGGGTGATGTCTGGGACGGCGCCAAGCTCAACCTGCCGCTGATCTCGACGCTGAACGGCAAGGAGTTCGGCCACCCCAATGCCGCCACCGATCTGACGTTCGATTTTGGCCAGCTCATCGCCCATGCCGCCAAGACGCGGCACCTCGAGGCCGGAACCGTCATCGGCTCGGGGACGGTCGCCAATCGCGACGCTGCGGTCGGCTGCTCCTGTATTGCCGAGCGGCGGGTGCGGGAAACACTGGATAGTGGCAAACCTGTGACACCGTTCATGAGGTTCGGCGACCGCATCCGCATCGAAATGTTCGATCGCGGCGGCCGATCGCTTTTCGGCGCCATCGACCAGAAAGTGGTGCGCTACACGCCACCGGCCTAAGCCATGCTAAAGTGATCGCCGGAGGCGGTCATGAAGCTCATCGGCTATTTTCGTTCGTCGGCGGCGTATCGCGTGCGCATCGCCCTCAATCTCAAGGGCATCGTCGTTGAGCACGCCTCGCGGCACCTGCGCAAAGGCGAGCAGAAGGCGTCGGACTATGTCGCGATCAATCCGCAGAAACTGGTGCCGACGCTGGTGCTCGATTCCGGCGAGGTCCTGACACAGTCGCTCGCGATCCTCGAGTATCTGGAGGAAACCCATCCCCAGCCTCCCTTGTTGCCCAAGGATCCCGTGGGGCGGGCGCGCGTGCGGGCATTAGCTCTGATCCCGACCGCCGACATCCATCCCATCCAGAACCTGCGGGTGATGGCCTACCTGCGCGAGAAATTCGGACAAACCGAGGAAAGCGCCTTTACCTGGTCGCGCCACTGGATCGAGACCGGCTTCGATGCCTACGAGGCAACGATCGCCAACGATCCCAGGACCGGCGCCTTCAGCCACGGCGATACGCCGACCATGGCCGACCTCTGCCTCATCCCGCAGGTGTTCAATGCGGCGCGCTTCAAGGTCGATATGACGAAATACCCGACCATCCGGCGCATCTACGACACCTGCATGAAGCTGGCGGCTTTCGATGCCGCCCAGCCAGCCAAGCAACCGGACGCCGAGGCGTGAAGAAAAGCGTCATTGCCGGTATCGCCGCGATCGCCCTGGTGGGTATTGTCGCGGCGGCGATCCCGCTCGGCGAGAGATTTGCAGCGTCGCGCATCAAGGCCGAGATCGAGCGCGACGGGGCTACGACGGTAGGCCAGGTCGAGGTCGGGCTTCTGGCACGCCGCGTTGCCTTGGCCGATGTCAAATCGAGCCATGCCGCCGGGTTGTCTGTTGGCCGCTGGGAAGCCTCGGGGCTCGGCTGGCCGCTCGCGGAATTGCTGAGCGGACGCACGCCCCTGGCCGGGTTCCAGTGGGGAAGCCCGCTGCAGGCGGACCGCGTCGAGCTTCGGCAGGTGCGTCTAGGCGATCGCAGCATCGCCGGAACATGGAGCGTCGAATCGCTTGTCCTGGAAGGCCTCGACCTTGCCCGCTTCGACGCCTCGGACGACGGTCCTTATGGTGGCGCGGTTCTTCTCGCCCGCGCGATGAGTGCGCTTTCGGTCCGACATTTCGAGCAGATCGGAACTGTCTTCGCCTTGCCGGGAAACGGCGATACCTTCGGCGTGTCGAAGATCGACGTCGACCGCTACGAGGGCGGCCGTCTGGCGTCCGCCACGGCCCTCGGCGTCGAAGCCATGGCAGGTGGAGGCCACGCCCCCCTTTATCGAGTGTCCAACATCGACGTCCGCGGTCTCGATGCACGCCGAATTCTGGCGGCTTTGTCTTCGGGCGACTGGCATCCCAATGGCCCGATCGGGCAGGTCAAGGTCGAACGCGCCAGCGCGGCCGGATTTGGCGGCGAAATGTTCACTCGGTACGGTGTGTCGTTGGGGTCAGTGACCATCGAGACGCTTCGCGAAAGCGGCAAGGTCAGTCGCTCTCGGACGCGCATCGATGGATTTGTGCTGGCACCGCCGCTGCGCAACATGGAGGCTCTGAAGCTGCGCATCGCCCTACAGGCGATGGGCCTGCGGGAACTCAAACTGGGCTTCGACTGCGCCGGCATGGAGGACCGTGAGCGGGCTGAAATCGCCATCGATCGCTGCGTGCTTTCGGGGCCCGATCTTGCCGAGATCAATTTCACCGCCCGGGTCGTGGGGGCCGACGCGGCGTTTTGGCAGGCCGTCGATGACGGCGATACGGCCTCGCTCTACGACTCGAAGGCAGCCCTCGCTTCCGCGCGGCTGGTGCTGGCCGATGGCGGCCTGCTGGAACGTGGGCTCAAGGCGCTTGCGGCGACGACCGGCCAGCCGGTGTCGGCAGTGCGGACCAATCTCGCGCGCGACATCAGGCGCTTTCAGCCCGCCGACGTCCTGATCACGCAGAACCTTGCCCAACTGCTCGATGCCGTCGCGCGCTTTGTCGAAAAGGGCGGCACGCTCACGGTCGATGCCCGCCCCGAACCGCCGCTCGCCATCGACCGGATCGACTACCTGACGGGTCCCGGCGCCGATCTGGTCAATGCTCTCGGCCTGACGGCGACCCTGTCGCGATAGAGGCCGGTTAGCGCTTGCGGGCTTCCGCGATCAGCTGCTTCAGCGCGTCGGCGTCGATGGCGCCGGGAACGAACTGGTCGCCGATGACGAATGCTGGGGTACCACGCACGCCCAATGCGCCGGCCAGGGCCATGTTGCGATCGATGAGCTGCTTGAATTTCGGGTCGTCCATGTCCTTTTGGAGCAGCGTCACATCGAGGCCGACCGAAGCCGCGATTTCCAGGATACGGTCGCGGTCGAGTTTGCCGGAGAACTCCATCAGCGCATTGTGCAGGGCCAGGTGCTTGCCCTGCTTGACCGCGGCCATTGCGGCGAGGGCGGCAATACGGGACGGCTCGCCCAGGATCGGCAAGTCCTTGTAAACGACCTTCACCTTGCCGTCGGCGGCCACCACAGACTTCAATGCCTGATGGGCGCGCTTGCAGTAGGGACACTGGTAATCGTTGAAATCGACGATGACGACGTCGCCGGTAGCGTTGCCGCCGGACGGGCTCTCGGGGTCGGAGAGCAATTCGGCCTTGTGCTGGCTGATTGCCTTCAACGCCACTGCGTCGCGCTGGCTGTCCTGCCTGCGCTCGAATTCCTGCATCGCTTCGACCAGCACTTCGGGGTTGGCGACCAGATAGTCCCGGATCTTCCGCCCGAACGACGCCTTGTCACCGGTATCGGCGGTGGCGGCCGGCGCAGCGACGCGGAACGGCGAGGTGGCGGCGGTGGCGAGAAGCGCACCGCCCACGATCAGAGCGGCACAAAGAGCGAGAAGGAGCGAGCGCATTGTCATGAACTCCGGAGGAAAGAGGTGAGGGCGCCGGCCGCGGTCGCGCGGGTTGCTAGCGCTTCGGGCGTGAGTCGATGTAGGCTTTAATGTCCTGGGCGCGCTGCCATGCCGGCGTTCCCGGCTGCAGACTGCGTTCTGCCGCCGCCGCATGAGACTGCGCCTCCGAGCGCTGGCCGCGCAGGATTGCCATTTCAGCCCGGGCCAGCGACGTCATGCCGGCGTTGTTCTGCTTGGAGTAGCCGGCCGCCATCAGCCGCCATAGGTCGAAGGAGCCGCTTTCCGTTTGCACCGCGAGTTCGAGATTGCGGATGGCCTCGCGGTCGTTTTCGGCGTTGTTGGTGTCGAGCAGGCAGCGCGCCAGGTCGATCTTCAGTAGCCCGCTCGCCGGCAGCAGCTGGACGGCGCGACGGTAGGAGACGACCGCCTCGGCGGCGCGGCCGTTCTCGTACAGCATCTGGCCGCGCACCTCGTTGAAGTAGGGATCGTTGGGGTATTCCTTCAGCAGCCCGTCGATGGTGAGCAATGCCGAGCCCAGCGCGCCCTTGCGATAGAGCGCAATGCCGCGGGCATAGCGCGCCGGCACCGAGCGGTCGGCTTCGCTGAAACGCTGGAGGGCGACGTCGGGCGCCACGAAGCCGTAGAGCTTGGCAACGATACGGTGGTGCATGCTCAGGTTCCGGGGCGTATCCGGCGTATTGACGTAGGGCGACCGTGCGGCGGCTTGCTCGAATGCGTCGATCCGGTCCGGCGTCAGCGGATGGGTCGTCAGATAGGGGTCGCGCTGCATCATCGCCATACGCTCCTCCTTCTGCAGAGTGCGCAGAAACTCGATCGATCCTTTCGGCGACTGTCCAGTCTTTTGGAGATAGTTCATGGCCGCCTGATCGGCGGCCGATTCCTGGGTCTGCGAATATTTCAGGAAGGACATGATCGACCCCGGTGCCTTGGTCGCTCCGCTGGTTGGACCACCTCTGCCGACACCTCCGCCGGAGAGCGAGCCACCCGCCATGGCGCCGCCGGCGAGGATCGTTTCCAGGATCTGCATGGTCGAGAGCGCCCGCAGTTCTTCCTGCATGCGGGCAAGATGCCCGCCTGCGATATGGCCGCTTTCGTGCGCAAGCACGCCGATGAGCTGATTGGGCGTCTCGGTCCGCATGATCAGACCGGTATTTATGAATATCCGCTGACCGCCGGCCACGAAGGCGTTGAGTGAACCGTCCTGGACGATCATGATCTCGACGCCGTTGGGGTCGAGGCCGGCCGCCTTCCAGATCGGAATGACGAAGGTCCGGATGGTGTTCTCGATCTCGGCGTCGCGTATGAGATTGAGCCGCTGCGCGTGGACGGCATGAAACGGCGCCAACGCGAGCAGCGAGAAGCAAATGAGGATGGTGATGCGTTTGAACACGGGCGGCACGGCTGACAAACAGGCTAGGAACGCGCGGCGGCCACGTCAATTGCGCAGCTTGGCGCTGGTTGGCGTCCTTTTGCTGTCGGCTTGTGGCAGAAGTGAGACCGACAAAGCGACCGAGGACGCCTCGAATGCCTCCAACCCGGCCGGTAGGGCGCCTGGCCAACAGAGTCTGTCGAGGGTTTTCCGCGGCTCTGAGTTCGCTGCCGTTTCGGCCGACGAGAGCCGCGCGGCGGAAGTGGGGCGTGAAATCCTGCTTAACGGCGGCAATGCCGTCGATGCCGCAGTTGCCATGTATTTTGCCCTCGCAGTTACCTTGCCGTCAGCGGGCGGATTGGGGGCTTCGGGCGCCTGCATTGTCCACAATAGCAAGACCTTGGCGGCTGAATCGTTCGTGTTCGCGCCGGTCGCGGCGCCCGGCGCGGTCAATGGCGTGCCGTTCACGATACCGACCAGCGTGCGTGCCATGACTCTCATGCATGTCCGCCACGGCCAGGGCCGCTGGGAGCAGTCTGTCGCAATCCCAGAACGTATGGCTCGGTCTGGCGTCCCGGTATCGCGGGCCCTGGCGCGCGACCTGCAGGCCGGCGGTGCGCTCCTGGGGTCGGATCGCGAGGCGCAGCGCATCTTCGGCGGCGCGTTGGCGGAGGGCAGCAATCTGGTGCAGGCCGAACTCGCCGCAACGCTGGGCGTGATCCGCTCGCGCGGCGGCGTCGATTTTTTCCAGGGAACCTTTGCGCGGACGCTATCCGACCAGATCTCGCAGATGGGCGGCAGCCTGCCCCTTGACGCGCTGCGCCGCGCGGCGCCGCAGGCAGGGCCGCCGGCTGGCGAGAATTTCGGCATGTTCGGACGCCAGCGTATCTACGTCGCGCCGCCGCCAATGGCGGGTGGCGCGGCTTTGGCGGGTTGGCGCGGTCAGGCACCGGGCGGAGGGACACCGACCGATTCGGGTGGCTTCGCCGGGTTGGCCGCCGTCGACAGCAAGGCCAATGCCGTCGCCTGCAGCCTGTCCATGGGCCAATTGTTCGGCGCCCGCATGGTCGTGCCGGGAACCGGCATCCTGCTCGGCGCGCCGACACCGGAGGCGGCTTCCGTGAGCCCGGTGATCATTGCCTATCCCGGCAACGGCGAATTCGTCTTCGCCGGCGCCGGGGGTGGGGCGCCGACGGCTGCCCAGGCGACGGGCATCGTGGCGCGGGCGACGATCGAGGCGGGGCAGAACCTGGCCACTGTATTGGCCCAGCGCC
>Ga0082335_1004155_pt1 | contig 22330 bp, 19 predicted proteins | sample Subgrocontami58m_FD_72375 | JGI IMG/M metagenome (GOLD analysis project Ga0082335, IMG submission 72375) | Subsurface groundwater microbial communities from S. Glens Falls, New York, USA - GMW37 contaminated, 5.8 m (SPADES assembly) (version 2) ...
GCCGATGATCTTTTCTTCCACAAGGTGTGCAATATCCGCTTCATCCTTGATGTCGGGAAAGAGACCCGCGAAGACGTCGGCGTGGATTCGCGCCAGACTGTCGCGATCGAAGATGGTGCCTTGCAGGCGCTGCGCCACGAGCTTGAGAAGCTCATCACCTGCGCTCCGCCCCAGCGTGTCGTTGAAGACCCGGAAACGTTCGAGGTCGATCAGCACCAGCGCCGTCTTGCTGTTCTCGTGGCTCGCGGCGCGCAGGACCTGCGTCATGCGGTCATCGAACAGCGCCCGGTTGGGCAGACCGGTCAGGGCATCGTAGTAAGCCAGGTAATTGAGTTTGTCCCTCTTGTCGATTAATTCGAGCGCAAACGAAATGTCACCCGCGAGATCGGCAAGCAGCCTCATTTCCTCCTTGTCAAAAACGCCGGCTTCCGCTGAATACAGCACGAATGCGCCGATCGCCTCCCCCTCGACCAGCAAAGGCAAACCGACGATCGCCCGGAAACCGCGCTGCAAAGACTCCTTCCTGTACAGCAGGCGGGAGTCGTTGGCGACATCGTTGACGACGACCGGTTTTTTGTCGTGGACTGCACGGCCGGCAACGCCGAATTTTTCCGGCACGTCCGCCCGCACCGAGAGACGAATTTCGGAGAGAAACCCGTCATTCTGCCCGACCCAGGCCAGAGGCCAGACCTCGAGCCGCTGCATGTCCACCATGCCGATCCAGGCCAGTTTGAAACCGCCGTGTTCCACCGCGATGCGGCACGCCTCGTTGAAAAGCTCCTGCCGATCACGGACGCGCATGATCAGTGAGTTGATGCCGCTCATGACCTCGTGGATGCGGCTGAGACGGCGAATCCGTTCTTCGCTTTTCGTGAGTTCGTCCATTTGCCGCTGCAGCAACACGTTGGCCCGGGAAAGTTCGGTGGTGCGGTCCTCCAGAACGACGTTGGTCGCGCGGAGCGCAAATCCCGACACCAGGACCACGATCAACAGCGAAAGCAGCGTAACCGGGATGTCGTAAGACATCGGAACCGGCAGCCCCAAAGCCAGCATGGCGATAAAATACATCGCCCAGGCGCCGGCCCCCACAGCCAGCACGGCACCGGTGAGCCGGTAGCGTGCCTTGTTGCCGCTGGATGCCGCGACGTAGGATGCCATGATCGAAACCGCGATCGAAAAAATCACCGGCCACATTTCATAAATATCGATCATGCCGAGACTCCGTTTGTCATCCGCTGTTACGACTCAACAGCCGTCATTCACCAATCACGGCTTCACCAGCAGCGCGGGCACCTGATCCGCGGGCACGGGCTTGCTGAACAAATAGCCCTGATACTCGTCGCACCTGAGCAGCCGCAGAAACTTCGACTGCTCTTCCGTCTCCACCCCTTCGGCGATTACCTTCAGCTTCAGGTTATGCCCCAGCGTGATGACGGTCGAGACGATCGCCACGTCATCCGCATTGGTCGCCATGTGCCGGATAAAAGCGCGGTCGATCTTCAGCGCGCGGAGCGCGCGCTTTTCCGACACGATCAGCGCGAGCGAACTCGGACCGATCGCTCCGGCGGTAACGGCTTTGATGCTCCCGCCGCTGCCGCCGATCCTGAATTCCTCGGCCGCGGCGCCGCCCGGGAATCCGAGCAGCAGCGCCAGCATGATGCCCGGCACGGAGCGCAGTTTTCGCAGCATGGTCATTCCTTATTCGTGATCAGTGATTCGTGGCCGTTCATCTGCGCCGAGTAGAACTGATAGTTGTTTCTGCCTTGCTCCTTGGCGCGGTACATCGCGGCATCCGCGTTTTTCATCAGCGTCTCCAGGTCCTTGCCGTTCTCAGGGCAGGTGCTGATGCCGATGCTCGCGCCGATCCACGATTCCTGCGCGGCGAGGATGAACGGCCTTGCGACGGCGTCAAGAATTTTCTGCGCCACCGCGGCGACATCCGGGATCGGCGGCAATTCCTCGATCAGCACCACGAATTCATCCCCGCCCAGGCGGCCAACGGTGTCGCTGATGCGCAAACACCCGCGCAGCCGTTGCGCGACTTCCCTGAGCACCTGATCGCCGGCTGCGTGGCCGAGCGTGTCGTTGATGTTCTTGAAGCGGTCCAGGTCGATGAACAGAATCGCCAGCGGCCGCGCGTGGCGCTGCACCTGCGCGAGCGCATGTTCGAGGCGATCGTGAAACATGCGGCGGTTGGGCAAGCCGGTGAGTTCATCGTAATGCGCGAGACGGCGGACGCGTTCTTCCGCCTGCCGGCGCGCCATGAACTGGCCAACCTGCCTGCCGATCGAATCGGCGATCTGGATCAGCGCGGCATCGGGCTCGCGCACGTCGCGGTGGAAGAATTCCATCAGCCCGAGCACCGCATTGCCGAGCACCAGGGGAAAGCCGAAAGCGCCGCGCAGTCCGGCTTTGAGCACCAGCGGCGCCCGGTTGAACCCCGGTTCCTGCGACACGTCGGCGATCCACGCAGTCTGGCCTGATTTGTAGATGCGCCGCGCCAGTCCGCGGCCGGACTGCGTCCCCGGAGTCACAGTCCGTTTGGAATTCCCGGCGACGAATTCGCTGATTTCCGGCCTGTCCACTCCCCAGCGTTCGATGCAGCGTAGCACCCCGGCTTCGGGGTCCATCTGCCAGTGCGCGCCGCAGTCCCACCCCATCGTCTCGCAGATCGTCCGAATGATCTTCGGCGCCGCATCGGCCAGGGTCTCGGCCTCGGTGAGTATGCGGGTCACGGTGTGTTCCATCGTCTGCCGCAATTGCGCCTGCCTGGCCGCGGTGATGTCTTCCGCCACGCTGGTGATATATTGTGGATTGCCGGCGTCATCGCGAACGATGGACAGGCTGCGCCGAACCCACATGATCGCGCCGTCCTTGCGCACGAAGCGCTTTTCGCCGACCGCATCACTCGCCTCGCCCCGGGTGACCTGGCCGCGAAGCTGCACTCCCTGGCTGTAGTCGTCGGGGTGGGTGATGTCCTTGATGGTCATGCCGATCAATTCGTCCCGCGTGTAGCCCAGCATGTCGCAAAACTTCTGATTGACGTCCACCAGCACCGCGTTGAGATCGACGCGCGTAATCCCGACTGCCGCGTTGCTGAACATCGCACGGTAATGCTCTTCGCGTTCCTTGCGCTCGGTGATATCGTGAATGATGCCGGCGAAAAACCGTCCCCCCGGTGTCTCCCATTCCGATAGCACATACTCGAGCGGGAATTCGCGTCCGGCTTTGGTAAGGCCATGCAGTTCAACGGACTTCCCGATCACGCGCCGCTCACCGCCGGCCTGGATTCTCCGGACGCCATCGAGATGCTGCTCGCGGTATCGGTGCGGCATTATCAGGGTCAGTGGTTGCCCGACGGCTTCGGCTTCGGTGTAGCCGAACACCCGCTCGGCGCCCGGGTTCCATCCCACGATCGTCCCTGCGCCGTCGGCGGTGACAATCGCGTCGTGGGCGGCTTCGGCCAGCGCCCGATAACGCGATGCGCTTGCATTCAACGCCTCTTCCGCGCGCGCGCGCTCGATCCTTTCGTTGTCGGCGATGCGCTGCCCGCGGCGCACGATCAGGAACAGCGCGCCGTAGAGCAGCGCGAGCAGCCCGAGGACGGCTGCATGCTGCAGGTTCATGTTCTCGTCCATCCGCGACTGGTTCTCGGCAACCGCAAGTTTCATCTGCTCCTGATTCGATGCGACCTGCTCCCGGATCCTGGACGAGGTGCTAAGGATCTGCCTGAGAAACGGCGTGGCATCGGAATAGACTTCGAATACCCCCACGACCCTGTCGCTGCCCGAAGCCAGCGCGGGGACGTAGCTTTCGATCAGGTCGCGGTCCTCGACCACGCCATCGAACGCGTTGAACTTGCCGCGATGGATCACCTGGTTCGCGGGCCTGCCGGCCGCGGCGTTCTGCCAGCCGGCGTTGCCGAGCTTGTCTTCGCCGATCTGGCCGTGCTCGGACGAATAGACCGTGATCCCCCTGAGGTCGTACACCTTGATCTTGAGCACGGTGCTTTTCCGCATCGTTTCCGAGACCACGACGTCGAGCGCCTTGAAGCCGGGCAGCGCCATGATCTGCCTGCCGGTTTCGCTGAAACAGGCCCGTTTCTCATCCGGCGGCGCCGTCTTGCCGGCGGCATCCTTGACATCAGCGATGGCGCGGCACCGGGCGACGGAAATGCGCTGCGCCTTCGCCACGAACGGAGCGAAGTTTTTCTCCCACAGCGCGTTTGCGAGCAGCCGGGTCAGGTTGGCGGTGCCCGCTTCGTACACGCTCAGCAGGTAAGGCGGAGCGGCCGCTTCGTGCTGCTGCACGAAGCCGTCCTGCATCCGCGCGAAGAGCGTACGCTGCGCCTGCTGCATCCGCCGGGTGAAATCGTCGCCCCGGAACTGAAAGTACAGCAAGGTGGCCGCGACCAGCACGAATACCGCAAGGCTCATCGCGCTGAAATAGCGCACGAGGTGGAAATCTGTTGCCGGTGGGCGGTGTGGAGTAGTCATGACAACTCAATAAACTGACAGCGGACCGACATTTGAGCTTTGATTCATCTCGATGAAGTTGATCTGGATCAACTCAGGACCCGCCATTTCCCGGAAAACCGCCACCTCGTCATTCCGGCGAACGCCGGAAACCAGGGACGTGAAACGCAAAACCGCCTGGACCCCGGTGTACACCGGGGCGACGAAGTGCGAGGCGTCCCATCACCAATCACCAATCACCGGTCACGGCTTCACCAGCAGCGCGGGCACCTGATCCGCGGGCACGGGCTTGCTGAACAAATAGCCCTGATACTCGTCGCACCTGAGCAGCCGCAGAAACTTCGACTGCTCTTCCGTCTCGACCCCTTCGGCGATTACCCTCAGGTTCAGGTTGTGCCCCAGCGCGATCACGGTCGAGACGATCGCCACGTCATCTGCGTTGGTCGCCATGTGCTGGATAAAAGCGCGGTCGATCTTCAGCGCGGTAATCGGCAACCGCGTGAGGTAACGCAGCGATGAGTGGCCCGTACCGAAATCGTCGATAAAGATTCCCACCCCGAGATCCCTGACGGCTTTCAGTTTCCCGATGCAGGCCTCGATATCCTCCATGATCATGCTTTCGGTGATTTCCAGATCCAGGCCATGGTCAGGTTTGCCGGCGATTGCGATGGCATACTGCACCGAAGCGACAAAATCCCTGCGCTTCAACTGCACCTGCGACACGTTGACCGCGATCGGCGGCGGCTGCAAGCCTGCCGCCTGCCACGCCGCGTACTGCGTTACCGCTTGTTGCATGGCCCATGCACCCACTTCGGCGATCATTCCCGTTTCCTCGAGCAACGGGATGAACAGCATCGGCATCACCAGACCCGTCTCGGGGTCGTTCCAGCGGAGCAGCGCTTCGAGGCCGGCGATGTGTCCGGTGCCCAGATCGACCTTGGGCTGGTAGAAGAGCACGAACTGCTCCCGCTCCAAGGCCCGCTGCAGCTTGCTTTCGAGCTGGAGCCGCTCGGCGACCTGAGCATTCATCTTGCGCGCGTAAAAAAGGTAACGGTCGCTCGAGTCCTTCGCCTGCTTCAAGGCCGCCTCGGCAGCGCTGAACAACGCATCGGGCACCAAAGCATCCCCGGGAAAGAGCGCCACTCCAATTTTCGCGGACACCCGCAGTTCCTGCCTGGCAATCGTGAAGGGTTGGCTCAGGCAGCCGAAGATCTTTTCTTCCACAAGGTGTGCAATATCCGCTTCACCCTTGATGTCGGGAAAGAGACCCGCGAAGACGTCGGCATGGATTCGCGCCAGGCTGTCGCGGTCGAAGATGACGCCTTGCAGGCGCTGCGCTACTTGTTTCAGCAAGTCATCCGTCGCGCCCCGCCCCAGCGTATCGTTGTAGATCCGGAAGCGTTCGAGGTCGATCAGCACCAGCGCCGTCTTGCTGTTCTCGTGGCTCGCGGCGCGCAGGACCTGCGTCATGCGGTCATCGAACAACGCCCGGTTGGGCAGACCGGTCAGGGCATCGTAGTAGGCGAGGTAATTGAGCTTCTCCTGCCGGGCCATCGATTGCAGCGCAAATGAGAGGTTCGCCGCCACTTCACTGAGCAGCGCGAGTTCGTCTTGATCAAAGAAATGCGTCCCGGTCGCGTACAGGATGATGACCGTCACTACGGCATCGTCCAGTAGCAACGGCAGGCATACCGCGGAATGGCAGCCCCTCTTCAAGGCCGCCTCGCGCAGCATGCCCACAGGCCCCTCGGCTTCGATGTCGTTGCGCACCGCGATCTTCCGGGTCAGCATTACCTCGGCCAGCATTGTCTGCGATGCGTTCGCGCCGTCCCAGTTCAAAGCATGCACGATTTCCGGCGAGAATCCCGCCCATGCCATCGGTTGGATCTTCTGCATTTTCTGGTCCACCAAAGCGATCCATACCAGCTCGAACTTGCCGTGCTCCACGGCGATGCGGCAGACGTCCTTCAGCAAGGGTTCGCGTTCGCGGATGCGGACGATCGCGGCGTTGATCTCGCCCGACACCGTGCGCATGCGCGACAGCTTATTGAGTTTCTCCTGCCGCGCAATCGCCTGCAGCGCATGCGAGATGTCGCCCGCGAGCTCGTTGACGATCGCGATTTCGTCTGGGTCGAAAAAATCCCGTCCCAATGCGTACAGAACACAAAGAGCCGAGACTTTTCCCTCCACCACCAACGGTATGCACACCGCGGAAGAACAGCCTTTTCCGATTGCCTCCCGGCGCAGCAATCCGTTCTGCGTGCCGGCGTCGATGTTGTTGTTGATGACCGGACGCCGCGTCCGGATCGCCTCGTCCACCGATCCCCCTATGGTTTTGATGGTAGCCAGGCTCACCGAACGCGCGGCCTCCGGTGAAAATCCAGACCACGCCACTGGCCGGGCTTCCTGTTGTTCCAGGTCCAGCGTCGCGATCCACGCCAGTTCGAACTTGCCGTGCTTCACCGCGATGCGGCAGGTTTCCTTTAGCAGCAGTTCCCGCTCGTGGATGTGGACGATCGCGGCATTGATCCCGCTCGACACTGCGCGGATCCGCGAAAGCTTATTGAGTTTCTCCTGCCTTGCGATTCCGTGCAGCGCGAACGAAATGTCGCCTGCCAGCTCGCTGAGCAGTTTCACCTCGTCCACGGTAAAAAAGTTTACTTCCTTCGTGAACAGCGAAAGATTTCCCATCGCTGTGCCGTCCATCAGCAGCGGCAGCGCAATTGCCGAGCGATAACCGCGCCGGATGGCTTCCTTCCTGCGCTCGCCTCCTTCGCCGGGCTCCGTGGCAAGGTCGTTGCTGAACACCGCGCGCTTTTCCCCGATCGCGCGGTTGGCCATGTTTTGGCTCAGCGCCGTGTCGGGCTGGGCTATGTTTTGGCCGCGGGCAAGAAACGAATTCGCATCGACACCCGCACAGGCGGCGGGAGTGATCTCCAGGGTTTCCTGGTTCAATCTGCCAATCCACGCTATCCCGAACTGCCCATGCTCGACGGCGATGTGGCACGCCTCGTTGAAAAGCTCCTGGCGATCGCCCACGCGCACGATCAGCGAGTTGATGCCGCTCAAGACCGCGAGGATGCGGTTGAGCCGGGCGACCTTTTGCTCCTGGAGCTTGCGTTCGGCCATTTCCTGTTGGAGATCGCGACTGGTTACCTCGGCGACTTCGCGCGCCTTAATCGCATCCTCCATCATGTTCAGGGCGGCGAGACGCGATGCCGCAAGGTCGGCAGTGCGTTCCTCGACCCGCTTTTCCAGGCCGGCGTGCAAGGCGCGCAACGCTGCTGCGTTGTTATTTTCCTCAGTAAGGTCGGTCGCCACCATGCAGAGCAACGTTTCCGGGTCCAACTGCAACCGGCTCAGCCCCAGTCGCATCGGCATGGACGAGCCGTCGGCGGCGCGGACGGACACTTCTCCATGCGTGCTTCCACCCGATGCCGCTTCGATCATTTCGGCGAGGGCCGGCTGATCCGCGGGACTGACGAAGGAGAGGAACTCCGCGCCGATGACAAGTTCCAGCGGCGTCTGTAGCAGCCGCGCAAAAGTCTGGTTGGCGTACTGGATGACTCCGTCCGCGGACAAAGTCACCGCGCCTTCGCTCATCGCCTCGATAAGTTGCCGATAAATGCGGTCGGCCCCGCTCAGGGTATAGACCTGTTCGCCGTGCTCGCCGGCGACCACCACCGCGTCCACGTCGCCGCTGCGGATGGCGCGCAAGACCTCCTCGGCTTCGGCGAGGCGTGCGCGCAGGTCTTCCCGTTCAGCCGCGCGTTCGGACTTTGAAAGCTTGCGTGTCACGTCTTCGGCTTCAGATCGAGTCCGATCAGAACGCGCTCGCGATCCGAAAGATCGCCGATGATCCGCCGCAGCGGCAGCGGCAGTTTCTTGATCAGCGTGGGCACGGCGATGATCTGGTGTCCTTCGGCCAGAACGCGCTGCTGGTAGATGTCGATCACCTGCAGGTCGTAGCGCCCTTTCAGATACTCCTCGCAAATCGATTTGATGTTGGCGATGGCGCGAGTGGATCTCGGCGTCATGCCCGTTACATACAAACGAAGCTCATACCGCGGCTTGGCGGGCTTGGCGAATGATTTCTCAAAGGCTTCTGTCGCGCTCTTGGCTTTCTTGATTTTCATGATGGTTTCCCCTGCGACAAGCGATCACGCTGCGCGTTTGGGCGCGGAAATCAAATCCAGTCCCACCAGCACACGCTTGGTGTTGGAGAGATCACCGATGATCTGGCGCACGGGTGCTGGGAGCTTGCGCACCAGCGTGGGGATGGCCAGTATCTGGTCGTCCCTGGCCAGTTGGGGTGTCTCCATCAGGTCAATCACTTCTATCGTGTAGCGTCCTCCTCACTGATGTGCTTCAAGTTGGCAAACGCCGCCAGCGATTTGGGCGTTTGCCCCGCGACGTAGAGCCGCAGTTTCCATACGTCCGCGGGTTTTGCGCGCGTTGCTTTGGCAGAACTGGTCTTGGGCTTGGTTTTCATCAGTGAATCTCCTTACGTTTTGATGTCTTGCGCACGGCACCGGCATCGGACTGCCGCAGGCGGGCCATTTGGACGCGATCACCGGCCAGCACGCGAGCGCTCATCTCGTCCTGCCCTATCGTTGTCGCCGCTTCCGCCTGCTCGATTTCAAACTCGGCCCGCAGCACGGCAATTTGCGCCTCCATGGCTTGCCGCTTGCGCTCCAGCTCCCGTTTCCTGCGCGCGGTCTCCTGCCCGCGCACGAGAGCCTGGGCTTGCTCCTGCGCCTCCAGCGCATTCCGCGCACTGCCGGTGAGCAAGCTCCCCGCAGGCCCGACATACACGTCCCGCAGCTCCGCCCCGTGACCGGTCAGCAGGAACTCGCGCACCTGGTTCGAGTGCGCCATGCCGCGCGACTTCAGCAGATGTAACACGCGATTGCGCTCCGCACCGATTTCCGTGTCCCTCAGTAGCAGCCAGGTATCCACTAGCGAGGACACGCCTATTTCAGTGGATTCCAGGAAGGTGCCGCCCGAGGTGAGGCTCGTGAACAACGCGGTGATTTGCTGCATCTTGAAAAAGTCGATCAGCCGCACCAGCATCGCCTTGACCTCCGACTCGCTCCCGAGCGCGGCGAAGTTGGTAATCGGGTCAAGGATGACGATCCGTGGTTTGAACTGGTTCACCAGTTTATGGATGGTAACGAGATGCATCTCCAGGCCGCAGATCGTGGGGCGTTCCGCGTGAATGCGCAGCGTCCCGCGCCCCACCGCCGGTTCCAGGTCGATGCCGATGGAGCGCATGTTACGAATGATCTGGCTCGCGGACTCCTCGAAGGCGAACCACAGGCAACGCTCGTCGCGCGCAGCGGCGGCAAAGGCGAAATGCGCCGCCAGGCTGGTCTTGCCCGAACCCGCCGTGCCCGACACCAGTACGGTGCTTGCGCGGTAGTAGCCGCGGCCTCCCATCATCACATCCAGACGCGGAATCCCGGAGGACACACGCCCGGTGCCCGCTATGTGCTTCAGCCCCATCGAGGTGACCGGTACGATCGAAATGCCGCCTTCGTCGATCAGGAACGGATACTCGCTCGTGCCGTGGGTCGAGCCGCGATACTTGACGATGCGCAGCCGCCGCGTGGCCATCTGCCCCTCCACGCGGTGGTCGAGCAGGATCACGCAGTCGGCCACGTATTCCTCCAGCCCGTAGCGGGTGAGGCTCGTATCACCCCGCTCGCCGGTGATGACGGCGGTGACGCCTTTCTCCTTCAGCCAGCGAAAGAGACGCCGCAGCTCGGCGCGCAGGATGGCGGTGTTGGCCAGCCCGGAGAAGAGTGCTTCCACGGTATCGAGCACCACGCGCTTTGCGCCGATCGAATCAATCGCGTGATTCAACCGGATGAACAGTCCTTCGAGGTCGTACTCGCCCGTCTCTTCGATCTCGGCTCGCTCGACGTGTACGAATTCGAGCAGCAGTTTTTTCTGCGCGGCGAGCGCGTTGAGATCATGGCCGAGGGAAGCGAAGTTCTTCGCCAGTTCCTCGGTGTGCTCCTCGAAGCACATGAAGACGCCCGGCTCGCCAAAGTCCACCGCGCCGCGCACCAGAAACTCCATGGCGAGCAGCGTCTTGCCGCAGCCGGCGCTGCCGCACAGCAGCGTCGGCCGCCCGCGGGGCAGGCCACCGCCGGTGAGTTCGTCCAGGCCCTGAATGCCGGTCGGCGCTTTCGCAAGGACGGGAGTTCGCCGCTCGTGGTTCGTGGCTCGTGGTTTGTTGGTCTTCGTCATGATTACTGTTCCTTCTGTTGAGGTTTTCCCCATCCTTTTGCCTTTGAGACGAGAACACTGTTGCGATGCTTCGTATTACATATAAGCCGATAACAGTGCCGGGTCTGTACGCTGTCGTACTGAGGAGTCATCACTCTTCCTCCTGTCCCCTAGGCGGGAACTGCACGACCTTCGCCGCCGCCGCGTCCACGAAAGCCAACGCATATGGCCGCGGCAGGCCGAGCTTGGCGGCCAAGTCGTTGACCTCTTGTTTCAGCTTGATCATGCGCAGCTCGCGGCCCGCCGCGGCACGGTTGAAGCGTGTGAGTTCCTCGTTGCGCGCGCGCAATTCCTCGGTCTGCCGGCGCAGCGCGTCCTCCGCCTGCTTGCGTTCGGTGATGTCGCGCAGAATTGCGGTATAGAAGGTGCCTTGGGCGATCGTCACCTGCGCGATCGAGACCTCGACGGGGAATTGCGTACCGTCTGCGCGCAGCCCGAATATTGCGGCGCTCCTTGCCATGCCGCTCGCCCCGCCGTGGAATTTCCGTACATGCTCCCGGTGTGCCGCGCGCGACGGTCCCGGCAGCAGCCGATCGAGCGGCTGCCCGATCGCCTCGGTTGCGGAGTAGCCGAACATGCGTTCGGCGGCGGCGTTGAAAAGCACGATGTTTTGCCGCTCGTCGATCGTGATGATGGCGTCCATCGCCGTTTCAGTGAGTACCCGATAGCGCGCGGCGTTTTCCCGCGCATCCTGCAAAGCTGCTTCCAGTTCCGCCGAGCGCCCGGCGAGCGCCGCTTCCGCCTGCTTGCGCTCGGTGATGTCCTGCGCCATGCCGCGCACCACGGGCGCGGCTACCCCCTGCGTCCGCACCGTGTTGTGGTATTCCCACCAGCGCGTTTCGCCGCCGGCGGTCCGAATGCGCATGAAGCCGTGCGCCGCACCCGTGGTCCGGATCTCGTCCAGGTACGCGGCGAAGCCATCACGCGTGCCCCGGGTAAGCAGATCGGCCATGTTCATGCGCAGCAGCGCTTCCCGGGCATACCCGGTGAGCCGGACAGCCGCCGCGTTCACGGACAGCAGTTTTCCGTCCAGATCGTGAGTGCAGATTAGGTCCTGGCTGTTCTCGACCAGGTCACGGTAGCGGTCTTCGCTTGCGCGTAAACTTCCGATCGCAGCTTCGAGTTCCGCCGAGCGCGCGGCGAGCGCCGCTTCCGTCTGGCGCCGTTTATCGCGCGCGCCCTTCAACTTCAAGGCTTGTGTCACCGCCGGCGCTCCGGTTGCGGGGCAAACCCGTGGTCAGCCAGATTGCCCGGCATCAACTCGGCGTCAGCCGCCGAGTCCTCGACCATCAGTACACGAATCAGTATCGGCATCGTCATTTCTCTATCGAGCATTACCGGATGGAATGGCAATGCGCCGGTCAGTTGAATTACTCACCAATCACCAATCACGGCTTCACAAGCAGCGCGGGTACCGGCGCGCCTTTGCGCGCCTTCACTGACTTGGTACGAGCATCCATATGAGGCTCCTTTGAAATGAATGACTGAACGGGCCGCGGCCGCCATCAAATAGACCCACGCGCCAGCGTGGCGAGCAGTTCAGGGATCGCGGTGGCGAAGTCGGATTTCGAAATCAGGCCGTCGGCGCCGCTCTGCAACGCCGCGGTGCGATACTCGGCGGTATCGTGAAGGCTCACCGCATACATGCGCGGCGCCGGTACCCGAATTTTCAGAATACGCATGGTTTCGAACCCGTTCATTCCCGGCATCATGATGTCCATCAGCACCAGGTCGGGGTGAAACGTGGTTGCATTCGTCAGTGCCGCGGCGCCCGAATTCACGTATTCGGCGCAGCCCACCTCGGGCAGCCCGGATATCAGGTTGCGCGCCGCGCTGAGGAACAGCGGGTTGTCGTCAACCACCAGTACGCGCAACTTGTGCACCTGTGAGCTTTCGTGTGTCTCACGGCGCCGCGTCGGTCGTACGGAGTGATTCGTAGCGTCGCGCCCATAATGAGGCAGCAAGGCCACGGCGGGTATCGGGGGATTCCTTAGATTGCGCTGCGAAAAACCTTAGATGAACCGCGTGGACGCGGGAGGCGGATTACAGGGAGTCAAAGGACGCGAGCCGCGCCGCAAATTCTGTGGCCGTCACGATTTGCGGCATCCCCAGCGATAGCAGATGTTTCTTGTCTCCCGTGACCAGGAACTCCGCTTCGGACGCCAATAATGCCTCGAGCACGGCAATGTCATCAAGGTCCCTCGGAGTCTTGGGAAGCTGGATACCGGTGGGCGTCACCAGAATGGCCTTGATCCGCAGGATATCGATATATTCCCGAAGATCGTCATCCGAGACGCCTCCCGCAACCAGCAGCCTTCGCACTTTGGGATAGGCGAGTGCTGCCATCAATTCGTCGATCAATGGCTCGGAGGTCACGAGATCGAATCTTCCCGAGAGCCAGGCATCGAAAATCCGGCCGGGCGGCCCGCTGGAACGCCCCATTCCTGATATCAGGATGTTGGTGTCGAGCACAACCTTCATCGCGCCGCGCGCTTGGGAGCCTTCCTTGGACGCGCATGCCTGACCGCGGCTGTGACCAGTCCGTCGAACTCCTTATCACCGGTCGAGGCCAATGCCTTGCGTATTCTGGAGGTGATCTCGACGAAGCGGTTTTCCATAGCCCGGATGCGATCGAACAACCCGATATCAACCAGCGCCGCCACGCGCCGGCCGTCCTTCATGATTACCACCGAATCGCGCTTGTACTGGACTTCATTCAGCAGTTCGCCAAGATTCTGTCTGACCTTGACCGCGGGAGCTTCTCTGATCATGTTCCACCTCAAAATAGTATGACCGTATCGACCATAATGATCATAACACAAGGGAACTGCGGGTACCACGGGTCCCACGGGCGCGGCAACGACGCCCTTCGTCCGGCGAACGCGGGAAACCACGTCTTTGTCATACCGGCGTACGCCGGTATCCAGGAAAGCGCAATGCGAAACCGCCTGGACCCCGGTGTCCACCGAGGTGACGAGGTGTGCGGCGGACCCCGGGGTGACGAAATTACCTGTCGCTGCTCACCAGCCCCGTGCGGATCGCGAAGCGCACGAGTCCGGCGATGTCGTGGATGTCGAGCCGCTCCATGATCTGGGTGCGGTGGGCCTCCGCCGTTTTGACGCTCAGGCCGAGCCGGAAGCCGATGTCCTTGGTGCTGTGTCCTTCGGCGATCAACTGCAGGATTTCGCGCTGGCGCGGCGTCAGCGCACCGAGCGGACCCTCGACTGCGCCGGCATGCTGCAGGTATCTTCGCACCACCAGCCCGGAGATCTGCGGGCACAGGTAAACCTCGCCGCGCGTCACTGCAGTGATTGCAGCCTCGAGTTCATGGACCGCTGAATCCTTGAGCACGTAGCCCGATGCGCCGGCTTTCAGCGCGTGCAGCACGTAGTCATCGGCCGCGTGCATGGACAGTATGATCACGCTCACCTGCGGAGACTCGCGCTTGATCTGCGCGGTCGCCTCCAGCCCGTTCAGCATTTTCATCGCGATGTCCATCAGCACAATGTCCGGGTGGTGCGCCCTGACCATTTCAAGCACCTGATTGCCGTCGTCCGCCTCGGCGACCACGGTGACGCCGTCAAGCAACTCGCACAGAGCGCGGATGCCCGAGCGCACCAGCGCATGATCGTCGGCAAGCACGATGCGGACCGGTCTCATGACAGCCCGGTATCGCGCTGGTTAGTGACCACGCCGGTTGGCGAAAATAGTACGTGTACCGTGGTGCCGGTGCCGGGCGAGGTATTGATTTCGATGCGGCCATCGGCGAGCGCTGCGCGTTCCTCCATGCTGAGTAATCCAATGCTGCCTCCGCCCAAGGCGCGTCGACGGGCCTCTGCCAGATCGAAACCCTTGCCGTCGTCGTGCACCGTAACTTCCAGCCCATCGCCAGCGACCGCAAGCTCGATCCAGACGTTTTTTGCTTCGGCGTGGCGCAGGATGTTGGTCAGCGCTTCCTGCACGATACGGAAGCAGACGATTTCAATCTCCGGCAGCAGTTTGGGCGGCACGGCGGGCGCACTGAAGTGCAGGGCAAAATTGGCCTGTGCCATCATCCGCTCGGCATGCGCGCGGAGTGCAACGGCAAGCCCCAGTTCGTCCAGTTGCGGTGGCCGCAGATCGAGCAGCAACGTGCGCACCTGCTGGAGCGCTGCGTCGGCAATCTGCGCGCATTCCTCGATTTTCAGCGCGACCGGCGCCGCAGCAGGCTGGCGCCCGATTACCTGCAGGTTGATCTTGAGTGCGGTCAATACCTGGCCGACCTGGTCGTGCAGTTCGCGCGCGAGCAGCCTGCGTTCATCTTCCTGGACTTCGAGCAGCTTGCGCGAGACCGTCTGCAGCCGCGCTGCATAGTTGCGCAAAACCTGCTCGACTCGCTTGCCTTCGGTAATATTATCGAAAACGACAACGAAGTATCCTGGTTCCGGACAGAAGGTGGAGATCGAATACCACGCCTTCATGGGATCTACATATACCTCGAATTTCTCCGGCTCGCCGTTCGCGGCCACCCGGCCATACCGCTCAAGCAACTCCGGATTGGCTTCGTATATTCCGGGGATCACCGCACTCATTGTTTTTCCGATAACGTTTTTCAGTCCCGTCAACAGTTCGAATGCGGTATTGACCTCGATATAAACACAGTCCAGGGGTCGGCCCTTCTCGCTGATCATCCTGCAATAGGCAACGCCTTCGAGCATGTTGTCGAACAGGTTGCGGTAATGCCGCTTGCCCGCGCGCAACGCGTTTGCCCTTCGTTTGCGCTCGGCGTTCGTCTGGTCCATTGCGTCGCCGATCGAGCGTGATATCCGTGAAATCACCAGGGCGACCCCCACCAGGAACGCAATGGCGGCCATCGCGGAAACCAACACGACGCCGCGGTCCGGGTGCTCGAGCAGGATGGCGGTGAGGCGAGCGCCCAGCCCACGAGAACGAGCGCGCCCGGGCCGGCCGTAATCGCCCCGCAGACCAGAAAAATCCGGCGAATAACGACTCGGGAACCAGTATTCAGGCTCATGGCATCATCACCCGTTGTTATTCCTTGTTCGGGCTCTTGCATATCGTTTCCACGCCGTGCAATGCCGGCCATGATACGCCTCATTGAAGCTTACCCATTATTCCGGTGAAAACCGGTATCCCCTTTTCCCGCGGGGACAGGATGGGGGTAACAATCCGGATTGGACAGGATTATTCAGGGGACTCAGGAAGCTGGCCAACGCGTGCCATGACGCTCTCAAGCTCGGCGTAGTGCTCTACGATGGGGAACGAATCGTTCCTTTCGGTGACCGCATGTTCGCGGCGCCAATATCCTGCACGTGGGGATGATAAATAGCGCAGCGCGAGGTCGCGCCGCACTGCAGCGCTGAGATAACGCGGGCGGCGTGATCCTGGCATGCGGAAAACCTACCCGGATTTTCGCCCATAGTCAAAATTACAGGCGTGTCATTTTGCCTCGCACCGCGAGCCACAACTTTATGCGAGTGACGAAGTGCGAGGCGTACGCCGGGGGGACGCAATCCGGGATCTAACACCCTATGCGACCAACCTGAATCCGGCGACAGCGAAGTGGTAATCGAACGCGAACGCGAGCCGAATTCTGGCGTGCTTCATGATCGCGAAGCTGGTTGCATCCACGGCGGACAGCTTGTGCAGGTCGGTGCGCCGGAAATATACCCATGACTGATCGAGATCGCGCAGCTCGCAGGGAAGGATCTTGACGGTTCCAGGCTTGTAGATCGATTCCTTCCACATCAGGGCGACGTCCCGATTGGCATTGCGCTCGAGAAAGGTGAACGTCTCGATGACCACGGGGATCGAGGTGTGAAGCCTCGCCCCGGCGCCCTGCAGGGTTTCCCATTGTTCGCGGGCTCGGGTGTGTAATGGATCTCGCGAGAGCGCAAGCGCAATCCACGCACCGCTGTCGACGAAAACCGCCTCCCGCTGACGCATCAGGGCTCGTCGTGAACGCTGTCGTGCTCCATGGACCCGCGCTTCGGCTCGCCGTCCCATATCGCGACCGGACCCGCGGCTTGCGGCCTCAGCACCGTCTTGCGCACGGCGTCCCGAACCAGCTCCGCGATGCTGCGCCCCGAGCGGGCTGCAGCTTCACGCAGCGCGGCCAGTTCCTCCTTGCGGAGGTAGATTTGTGTTTTTTCCATATATGTCACTATAGAACTCATAATGACACATGTCAAACGCGCGACGAATAACGCGATTGCCGCCGCGCCTCGCTTTGCAGGTCACGGTGCTCAAGCGCCGTGGTTCGTGGTTCGAGCGAAGGGGGGTAATAGCGACGGTCGCATGAATCAAGGTAAAATCAAGGCGTAACATATCGCCATCCCCATGGAGCAAACCCCTTGGATCAAACAGCAGACGCCGCGGTGCGTCCGCGCCACGATTTTTCGCGCCTGATCAATCCGCGCGCGGTGGCGGTGGTCGGGGCGTCGAACGATCTCGCGCGCATCGGCGGGCAGCCGCTCAAGCTGCTGACCGAATTCGGTTATCGCGGCAAAGTCTACCCGGTCAATCCCAAGTACCCGGAAATCAAGGGCCTCGCGTGCTATCCCGATCTCGCGTCGGTGCCCAAACCCTGCGACGTTGCGCTGGTTGCCCTGTCGGCGCAGCACGTCATCGGCGTGATCGAGCAATGCGGCGCCGCCGGGATTCCGTTCGCGATCGTGCTCTCCGCCGGTTTCAGTGAAATTGGCGCCGATGGCGCGGCGCTGCAGGCCAAACTCACCGCCGTTGCGCGCGCGAGCGGCGTTCGCATCATCGGGCCCAACTGCCTCGGTGCGCTCAACCTCAGGGACAACGTGCGCAACGGTTTCGGCGGCACGCTGCAATTGCGCACGCTCATTCCCGGACCGTTCGCCATGGTCACGCAATCCGGGGGATTCGGCTTCGGCATCGTCGCCACCGCGGCTTATTACGGCATCGGCTTCAACTACGCGATTTCGACCGGCAACGAAGCCGACATCTCGATGCTCGATCTGACCGAGCACTTCCTCGAAAGCCGCGAAGTCGAAGGGGTGGTCATGTTCATGGAGGGCGTGACCGATGGCCGGCGGCTGATCGCAATCGGCGAGCGCGCGCTCGAACTCGGCAAGCCCATCCTGGTCTGGAAGGTCGGCAATACCGACATCGGGCGTCAGGCCGCGGCCTCGCACACCGCGCGCATGACCACCAGCTACGAGTTGTTCCAGACTGCATTCCGGCGCGGCGGCTTCGTCGAGGTGCGCGACAGTGACGACCTGCTCGATGCGCTCAAGGTATTCCGCGCGCGCCGCCTGCCGCGCGGCAACCGCGTCGGCGTGGTTACGCTGTCCGGCGGCGCCGGGGTGCTGCTCGCGGACCGCTGCGTCGAGTTCGGACTGCAATTGCCGCCCTTGTCCGCGGCGACCGCCAGTACGCTGCGCGACCTCGTGGTCACCTTTGGATCGGTCGCCAATCCGGTCGACGCGACCGCCAACGGCTACAACGACAACTTCGCCACCTACAACCGCGTCATCGCGAGCGTGCTCGCCGATCCCGGCATCGACCAGGTGATCGCGCGTTCTCCGCGCGGCTCCGCCGCGGCAGCGTGGTCGCGCAGCTTCATGGAAGTCGCGCGCGCCAGCGACAAACCCGTCGTGGTGAACTGGCCGACCTCTCCCGACGACAACGCCGAAGTCATGCAGTATCTCGAACAAAACGGCGTGCCGTGCATACTCGCACCGGGCCGCGCCGTGCGCGCGCTCGCCGCGCTCAATGAATTCGCGCGGAAAATGCGCGCGTTCGAAAAGCAGCCGCCGCGCGTCACGCAGCGGCTCATCGCGAAGCAGGCACTCGAACTGCCGCAGGCAGCGGGAACGCTCGGCGAACACCATTCGAAGCGGATACTCGCACAGTACGGCATTCCCGCGGTACGCGAAGTACTGCTGTCCGCGGCAACGGTCGCCGGGATCGATCACGCACCGCTGCAGTTTCCGCTGGCAGTCAAGATTGAGTCCCCTGACCTGCCGCACAAGACGGAGGCCGGCGCCGTTCGGCTGGGCATACCCGATCTTGCGGCCATGCAGGCAGCCGCAGGGGACATGCTCGCGTCCGTGCAAAGTTACAAGCCCGGCGCGCGCATCGACGGCATCCTCGTCCAGGAAATGGCGGCGGGCCTCGAAGTGATCGTCGGCGCGGTCAACGATCCGGTCTTCGGTCCGGTCGTGGCATTCGGGCTCGGCGGCGTTCATACCGAATTGCTGCAGGACCTCACGCACGGCTTTGCGCCGTTCGATGCCGCGCGCGCGAAGGAAATGATTTTGCAGATCAAAGGCAGCGCGTTATTGACGGGTTTCCGCGGCCAGCCGGCGCTCGACATCGACGCGCTTGCCGATGCGCTCGCGCGCGTGTCGCTGCTGATTGCCGATCACGCCGGGCGCATCGCCGAAATCGACATCAACCCGCTGTTCGTGCGCGCCGCGGGATTCGGCGTCGTCGCCGCCGATGCGCTGATCGTGTTGAATTAAAAAGGAGCCCCCATGTTCATCTCGAGATTGCTTGCCATCGCCCTTGTCTTCTCCGCCGGTGCGGCGCAGGCACAGGGCTATCCAAACAAAGCCGTGCGCGTGATCGTGCCGTTTCCGGCCGGCGGGCCGACCGACATCGTGGGACGCACGATCGGCCAGAAACTCGCGGAATTGCTCGGTCAGGCGGTGGTCATCGACAACCGCGCCGGCGCCGGCGGCGTGATCGGAACCGAGCACGTTGCCAAGTCGCCACCGGACGGTTACACGGTGTTGCTGGGCACGATCGGAGGACTCGCGGTTGCGATGAGCCTGTACCCCAACCGCGGCTACGACACGCTGCGCGATCTGGCGCCGGTCACGCAAGCGGTAACGGTAACCAATATTTTGGTCGTGCATCCGTCACTGCCGGTCAAATCCGTGAAAGAGTTGCTCGCGCTTGCGCGCGCCCGGCCCGGCACGCTCAATTACGCCTCCTCCGGCAGCGGCACGGTGACGCATCTCGCCGGCGAGCTGTTCAAGAGCATGGGCCGCGTGAACATCGTGCACATCCCGTTCAAAGGCGGCGCGCCGGCGCTGACCGCGCTGATGAGCGGCGAGGTCGAGATGAGTTTTGAAAACAGCCTGATCGTGCTGCCGCACATCAGAGCCGGCAAAGTGCGCGCGCTTGCGGTCACCGGCGCGCGGCGCTCGCGGCTGCTTCCCGGGCTGCCGGCCATCGGCGAAGCCGGCCTGCCCGGCTACAACGCGAGCGGCTGGTACGGTTTTGTCGTGCCGGCAGCGGTGCCGAAAGACATCGTGGCGCGGCTTACCGCGGAGATCAATCGCGTGCTGCAGCTGCCCGAAGTCATCGAACGGCTGTCGAACCAGGGCGCGGAACCGGCCGGCAATACGCCGGAACAATTCGGCGCGTTCATGCGGGCCGAAATCGACAAATGGGCGCAGCTCGTGAAATCCGCCAGCATGAAGGCGGAATAAACGCATTCCGGGAAAGCCTACGATGAATGTCATTATCACCAACGATAACGGCGTCGCGACCGTGACGCTCAACCGCCCCGACAAGCTGAACGCGTTGTCCGCGGAGATGTACCATGAGCTTGCCGACACGTTTACCGCGCTCGGAACCGACGACGCGGTGCGCAGCGTAATCGTGATCGGCGCGGGGCGCGCTTTTTGCGCCGGCGGCGACATCAGCAGCATGGGCGGCATGGGCGCGAGCGATATCGCGGCCGGCCGCAAGCGCACGCAGAGCCATCAGCGCATGATCAGAAGCCTCCACAATCTCGAGAAGCCCGTGATCGCGGCAGTGCGTGGACCCGCCGCCGGAATCGGCGCCAGCATTGCGCTCGCGTGCGACCTGATCGTCGCCTCGGAAACCGGCTACCTGATGATGGCTTTCAGGAAAATCGGCCTGCCACCGGACGGCGGCGCGGTGTTCCTGCTTGCACAACACCTTGGCATCGCGCGCGCCAAGGAACTCGTGTATCCCGCGCGCAAGTACTACCCGACCTGGCTCATGGACGAATCGGACCCGGTCATCCGCGCGGCCGTCGAGGCGGCCAGTGACGCGCTCGGGCGTCCACCGCTCCTCGGCAAGTGGACGTTCTCCACCAACGGGATCGCGACGCGCGGATTGCACGGAGTGCCGACCGTGGGCTTCGGTCCCGGCGACGAAGTGCACGCGCATACCCCGTCTGACCAGTGCCCGGTCGATCACCTGACCCGGGCGGCTCATTTTTACGCGTTGTTCCCGATGCGGTTCGCCTCCATAGCGAAATCGGTGCCGGACAGCAACAGGAGATAGACATGGATTCAATGATTCGCCAGGAGATCGATACGCTCGCCTCCCTCGAGGGGAAACTGCACAACCGCGACTTCCTTCTCACCTGGGACCACTCCGACGCCGCGATTCGCTCGATTGTGGCGACGGCCTCCGTGCTGCGATCGCTGGCGCGGGCCGGCCTTTCCTCAAAAGTGTTCGACACCGGGCTGGGGGTGGCGATCTTCCGGGACAAGTCCACGCGAACCCGTTACGCCTTCCGTGCCGGATGCAATCTGCTCGGCCTCTCTACCGAGGAGCTCGAGGAGTCGACCTCGCAGATCGCCCACGGCGAGACCGTGCGCGAGACTGCCGCGATGATCTCGTTTATGACCGAAGTGGTCGGCATTCGCGACGACATGTTCCTGGGCGAGGGCCATCGCTTCATGACAGAGGTAGCCGCCTCCCTCGAGGAGAGTGCACGCGAAGGTGTCAATGCCCATCGGCCCACCGTGCTGAACCTGCAGAGCGATCTCGATCATCCGACTCAGTCACTCGCTGATTTGAGCCACCTGGCGGCGGTCTTCGGGGGGATCGAGGCGCTGCGCGGCAAGACGCTGGCCATGAGCTGGGCCTACTCGCCCAGCTACGGCAAGCCCTTGTCGGTGCCCCAGGGGGTCATTGCCTTGATGGCCCGCTATGGCATGCGCGTGGTGCTGGCTCATCCGGAGGGCTATGACCTTGTCGACGAGACGCTCGATGTCGCCCGCCGATCTGCCGCAGCCTCGGGCGGATCGTTCGCGCTCGTGGATTCGATGGCGGAGGCTTTCGAAGGCGCCGACGTGGTGTATCCGAAGAGCTGGGCGCCGGCGGCGATCATGCGCGAGCGCACGCGGCTGCTGCGCGCAGGCGAAACCGCGGGCCTCGCACAGTTGGAGCGGGACGCGCTTGCAACCAATGCGCGGTTCAAGGATTGGGAGTGCAGTGAGGCGCTGATGCGGCGCACGCGCGGGGGCAAGGCGCTCTACATGCACTGCCTGCCGGCTGATGTAAGCCAGGTGAGCTGCGCGGAGGGAGAGGTCAGCCGCGCGGTGTTCGAGCGTGCGCGGATTGGCACCTATCGCCAGGCCAGTTACAAACCGTTCATCGTAGCCGCGCTGGTGCTGTGCACGAGGTTCGCGGATCCGGCGCTCGTCCTGCGGCGCCTGGCCGAGCGCGCAGTGCCGCGGAGGTAGGTCACGCTACCTGCGCGAGAGGCATGAGGATCTCGACTGATTCGTAGGGCACGAGGACCGTCGCTTCTTCCCCCC
>Ga0082335_1004156_pt1 | contig 22324 bp, 18 predicted proteins | sample Subgrocontami58m_FD_72375 | JGI IMG/M metagenome (GOLD analysis project Ga0082335, IMG submission 72375) | Subsurface groundwater microbial communities from S. Glens Falls, New York, USA - GMW37 contaminated, 5.8 m (SPADES assembly) (version 2) ...
CCATCGGCCGCGCCGGCGCCCATTGGGCGGCCATTCTCGGGGTGACGGTCTCGTTCGTCGCTTCGGTGGCGATCTTCTTCGACGTGCTGAACGGCAATATCTTCAATGGCAGCGTCTACACTTGGCTGACCTCGGGCGAGACGCGCTTCGAGATCGGCTTTCTCATCGACCGGCTGACGGCGCTGATGATGGTGGTGGTTACCTTTGTCTCGCTCATGGTGCACGTCTACACCATCGGCTACATGGCGGACGATCCGGGCTACCAGCGCTTCTTCGCCTATATTGCGCTATTCACCTTCTCCATGCTGATGCTGGTGATGGCGAACAACTTCGTGCAACTGTTCTTCGGCTGGGAGGCGGTGGGCCTGGTGTCGTATTTGCTGATCGGCTTCTGGTACACCCGGCCGACGGCCATCTACGCCAACCTCAAGGCCTTCCTGGTGAACCGCGTCGGCGACTTCGGCTTCCTGCTCGGCATCGGTTTGATATTGGCCCATTTCGGCACGCTCGACTACGCCGCCGTGTTCGCGCAATCATCGGGCATGGTCAAGACCACCATCGAGATCGTCCCGGGCGTGTCCTGGCTGCTGATTTCGGTGATCTGCATCTGCCTGTTCATCGGCGCCATGGGCAAATCGGCGCAGTTTCCGCTGCATGTCTGGCTGCCCGATTCGATGGAAGGCCCGACGCCGATCTCGGCCCTGATCCACGCGGCCACCATGGTGACGGCGGGCATATTCATGGTGGCGCGCATGTCGCCGCTGTTCGAGCTGTCCGAGGCGGCGCTCACCGTAGTGCTGGTGATCGGCGGCATCACCGCTTTCTTCATGGCGCTGATCGCGGTGGTGCAGTACGACATCAAGCGCGTGATTGCTTATTCGACCCTGTCGCAGCTCGGCTACATGACGGTGGCGCTGGGCGCATCCGCTTATTCGGTCGGCATGTTCCATCTTGCGACCCACGCTTTCTTCAAGGCGGTGCTGTTCCTCGGCGCCGGTTCGGTAATCATCGCGCTGCACCACGAGCAGGACATGCGCAAGATGGGCGGCTTGCGCAAGTACCTGCCAATCACTTACCTCACCATGCTCATCGGCGCGCTCGCGAATGCCGGGCTGCCGCCGTTTGCCGGGTTCTTCTCCAAGGACTCGATCCTGGAAGCGGTTCAGTTGTCGCATACCCCGGGCGCCGGTTTCGCCTATCTGATGCTCCTCGCCGGCGTGTTCGTCGGCGGCTTGTATTCCTTCCGCTTGATTTTCTACACCTTTCATGGCAAGGGGCGCTTCGCCGCGCATGATGCGGGCCATGACCACGCGGACGCCGGCCATGGGCATGACGCCGGCCATAGCCACGTGCCGCACGAATCGCCTTTGGTGGTGACCATCCCGCTCATATTGCTCGCCATTCCGTCGATCGTCGCCGGCTGGACCATAGGCACGGTGCTCTACGGCGGCTACTTTGGCTCGGCCATTTTCATCGCCCCGGAGCACGAGGGCATGGCCGAAATGGCGCGGGAGTTCCACGGCGTGATCGGCATGATGCTGCACGGGGTCACCACCCTGCCGTTCTGGTTCGCGCTCGCCGGCGCGGCGACCGCCGGGTACCTGTACATCGTCAATCCCGAACTACCTGGGGTGCTGCGGCAGAAGGCAGGCTTCCTCGTCACCATTCTGATGGAGAAGTACGGCTTCGACCGCTTCAACGATTGGTTCTTCGCCGGCGGCGCGCGTGCCATCGGCAGCGGCTTCTGGAAAATAGGCGACGTGGCGATTATCGACGGTTTCATGGTCAACGGCTCGGCGCGCGTGGTGGGCTGGATCGCGAGCCTGGTGCGCCTGTTCCAGTCCGGCTACATCTATCACTATGCCTTCACCATGATCATCGGCGTATTCGTGCTGCTGACGCTGTGGTTCGGCCACGCTTAGGGGACAGACGATGACTTCCGCCCCCTGGCTCAGCCTCAGCATCTGGATCCCGATCCTGTTCGGCCTCGCGGTACTCGCGTTCAGCGACCGCCATGCCGCGCAAGTTCGCCAGATCTCCCTGATCGGGGCGCTGCTCGGCTTGGCCGCGAGTCTGCCGCTCTATTCCGGCTTCAACACCCAGTCGAGCGCCATGCAGTTCGTCGAACTCTCGCCCTGGATCCCGCGTTTCAACATCAACTACCACCTCGGCGTGGACGGCATTTCGGTGCTGTTCATCCTGCTGAACAGCTTCATCACCGTGCTGGTGGTGCTCGCGGGCTGGGAATCGATCAAGCAGCGCGTGGCGCAGTACATGGCGGCCTTCCTCATCATGTCGGGCCTGCTGAACGGCGTGTTCGCCGCCCTGGACGCGATGCTGTTCTACGTATTCTTCGAGGCGACGCTGATCCCGATGTACCTGGTGATCGGGGTCTGGGGCGGGCCCAACCGCGTCTACGCGGCGGTGAAGTTCTTCCTCTATACGCTGCTCGGGTCGCTCCTGATGCTGGTCGCCTTCCTCTACCTATTCGACAAGTCGGGGGGCAGTTTCGCTATCCTCGACTGGCACAAGCTGCCGCTCGCGCTGACGCCGCAGCTTCTGCTGTTCGCCGCCTTCTTCCTCGCGTTCGCGGTCAAGGTGCCGATGTGGCCGGTGCACACCTGGCTGCCCGACGCCCACGTCGAGGCGCCCACCGGCGGCTCCGCGGTGCTGGCGGCGATTCTGCTCAAGCTCGGCGCCTACGGCTTCATCCGCTTCTCGCTGCCGATGCTGCCCGACGCGAGCCATGCGCTCGCCGGTTTCATGATCACGCTGTCGCTGATCGCTGTGGTCTACATCGGGCTGGTGGCGATCGCGCAGACGGACATGAAGAAGCTGATCGCCTACTCTTCGATCGCACACATGGGTTTCGTCACCCTCGGTTTCTTCATCTTCAACGCCTACGGCGTCGAAGGGGCGCTGGTGCAGATGGTTTCGCACGGTTTTGTCTCGGCCGCGATGTTCCTGTGCGTGGGCGTGATGTACGATCGCATGCACAGCCGCAACATCGCCGATTACGGCGGCGTGGTCAATACCATGCCCAAGTTCGCTTCCCTCATGATGCTGTTCGCCATGGCCAACTGCGGCCTGCCCGCCACCAGCGGCTTCGTCGGCGAATTCATGGTCATCATGGGCGCGTTGAAACACAACTTCTGGATCGGATTCCTCGCCGCGACCACGCTTATTTTCGGCGCGGCCTACACCCTGTGGATGTACAAGCGGGTGATTTTCGGCGCCGTGGCCAATGAGCACGTGGCCGCGTTGAAGGACATCGGCGCGCGCGAATTCCTGGTGCTCTCGCTGCTCGCGCTCGCCGTGCTCGGCATGGGACTGTATCCGCTGCCTTTTACCGAGGTGATGCACGCCTCGGTCAACGAGCTGTTGAAGCACGTCGCCGTGAGCAAGCTGTAAGGTGATCGATCCGATGAATTTCACCATGCCAAATCTGCTGCCCGCCTACCCCGAGATGTTCCTGCTGATCATGGTCTCGGTCGTCCTGGTAGTGGACCTGTTCCTGCCGCAGCGGCTGCGCTACGTCACCTATACGCTGTCGCAACTGACGCTCGCCGGCTGCGCCCTGCTCACGCTCGACGTCGCTTATCTCACCGGGGGCCAGGTTACCTATACCTTCGGCAACATGTTCGTCGCCGACCTGATGGGGCATACGCTGAAGCTCGCCGCCTATGTTGCCGTGTCAGTGGCGCTGGTGTATTCGCGCGCCTACCTCGCCGACCGCGGGCTGTGGAAAGGCGAGTTCTTCGCTCTGGTGCTGTTCGCGCTGATGGGCATGATGGTGATGATCTCGGCCAACCATTTCCTCACGCTTTACCTCGGCCTGGAGCTGCTGTCGCTGTCGCTCTACGCCCTGGTCGCACTCAACCGCGACTCCGCCCAGTCGACCGAGGCGGCGATGAAATACTTCGTGCTGGGCGCTCTGGCCTCGGGGCTGCTGCTCTACGGCATGTCCATGATCTACGGCGCCACCGGCACGCTCGACATTTCCCAGGTGGCGAAAGCGATCGCCAGCGCCAATCCCAACAAGATCGTGCTGAGCTTCGGCCTGGTGTTCCTGGTCTCGGGGATGGCATTCAAGCTGGGCGTGGTGCCGTTCCATATGTGGATCCCCGATGTCTACCACGGCGCGCCCACCGCCATGACGCTGCTCATCGGCTCCGCGCCCAAGCTGGCGGCGTTTGCCATGGCCATGCGCCTGCTGGTCAACGGGTTGCTCGATCTGGCGGTGGACTGGCAGCAGATGCTGGTGATCCTGTCGGTGCTGTCGATGGCCGTGGGCAATCTCGCCGCCATCGCCCAGACCAATATCAAGCGCATGCTCGCCTACTCGACCATTTCGCACATGGGTTTCATGCTGCTGGGCCTTTTGGCCGGCGTGGTCAACGGCAACTTGCTGAACGCGGCCGACGCCTATAGCGCCGCCATGTTCTATGTCGTGGTCTATGTGCTCACCACCCTGGGCTCCTTCGGCATGGTGCTGCTGCTGTCGCGAGCCGGTTTCGAGGCGGAGAATCTGGACGATTTCAAGGGCCTGAACGCGCGCAACCCGTGGTACGCTTTCATCATGCTGCTGCTGATGTTCTCGCTCGCCGGAGTGCCGCCCACGGTGGGCTTCTACGCCAAGCTGTCGGTGCTGCAGCCGCTGTTGGCGGCGGACATGACCTGGCTCGCGGTGGTGGCGGTGCTGTTCTCGCTCATCGGCGCTTTCTACTATCTGCGCATCGTCAAGCTCATGTACTTCGACGAGCCGACCGATACCGCGCCGATAGAACCGAGCCTCGACATGAGCGTGCTGATCTCGGTCAACGGCCTGGCGGTGCTCGCGCTCGGCATCATGCCACAGTCGCTGATGGCGCTGTGCTACTTCTCGATTAAATCCCTGTGAACCCGGGCGCGGGCCTGCTGCTGCAGCGCGCCTTCACCGCAAGCGATTTGCCTGCGCAGACGTGCGCCGCGTTCGCCGTTGCCGCCGGGCGCCATCCATGAAGTTCGTACAGCGCCTCGCGCGGGCGTGGGCCGCAGCGGACAGCCTGTTGTGCGTCGGCCTCGACCCGGACCCCGCGCGGCTGCCCAAGCACCTTGCCGGCGCCAGCCATCCGCTATTCGAGTTCGGCCGGGGGATCGTCGACGCTACCGCCGACCTGGTGTGCGCGTTCAAGCCGCAGATCGCCTACTACGCGGCCGCGCGCGCCGAAGACCAACTGGAAATGACCATCGCCCACATCCGCAAGCACCATCCCGGCATAGCGGTGATTCTCGACGCCAAGCGCGGAGACATCGGCAGCACCGCCGAGATGTACGCAAGGGAGGCGTTCGAGCGCTACCAGGCCGACGCGGTGACGGTGAACCCGTATCTGGGTTCGGATGCGCTGGCGCCGTTCCTGGCCTTCAAGGACAAGGGCGTGATCGTGCTGTGCCGCACCTCGAATCCCGGCGCGCGCGACGTGCAGGACCTCGACAGCCGCGGCAGGAAGCTGTATCAGATCATCGCGGAAAAGGCGGCGCGCGACTGGAACGCGAACGGCAACGTGCTGCTGGTCGTGGGGGCGACCTTTCCGGGTGAATTGCTGCATATCCGCGCCATCGTCGGCGACATGCCGATACTGGTGCCCGGCGTGGGGGCGCAGGGCGGCGACGTCGCCGCCGTGGTGGCGAACGGCGCAACCGCGAACGGGACCGGCCTCGTCATCAGCAGCTCGCGCGCGGTGCTCTATGCCGGCAAGGGCGAAGATTATGCCGCGGCCGCGAGGGCGGCGGCGCAGAGCCTGCGCGATGAGATCAACCTCTGCCGCAAGGCTCTTCGATGAAGCACGGCGACATGACGGAGACGCAGGTCGCGAGCCAGACCGTATTCGAAGGCAGGCTCCTGCGGGTCAAATGCGATGCGGTCAGCCTGCACGACGGCAAGCCGGCGACGCGCGAGTACGTCGAGCACAACGGCGCGGTGATGATCGTGCCGCTGCTGGATTCAGGCGAACTCGTGATGGAGCGCCAGTACCGCTATGTCCTCGGCCGGCACTGCCTCGAGTTTCCCGCCGGCAAGATCGATCCTGGCGAAGAGCCGCTCGCCACGGGCCGGCGCGAGTTGCTCGAGGAGACCGGCTATGTCGCCCGCGAATGGATCTATCTCACCACCATCCATCCGACGGTGGCCTATTCCACCGAACGCATTCTGGTCTATCTCGCGCGCGGCCTCGAGCACCGCGGCAGCAAGCTCGACGAGGGCGAATTCCTCGAAGTGCTGACGCTGTCACCGGCGGCGCTGCTCGAACTCGTGCGCAGCGGCGAGATCAGCGACGTGAAGACGGTGATCGGCGTGTTCTGGCTGGAGAAGCTGCTGCGCGGCGATTGGCTTGCCGGGCCGGCCTTGCCCTAGCCGCCGCGCGCAAACGCAAGCCGGGAGCGGCACGGATGACGCTGACACGCAGGACATTTCTGGGAGCCTGCGCGGCTTTGGCCATGACGCCGGGGCGGCCGGCATTCCCGGCCAAGGCCCTGCGCGTCGGCATGACCCCGGCGTTCCTGCACACCCAGCACGGCCTGCTCGCTGAATGGCGCGGATACATGGAGACGAAGCTCGAACGGCCGGTCGAAATCGTGCAGCGCGACAGCTACCGCGAAACCATCGACCTGTTGCGGCTGGAGCAGCTCGACTTTTCCTGGGTCTGCTCCTATCCCTATGTCTACCTCCGAAAACAGGTGCGCCTGGTGGCGGTGCCGCTGTATCGAATGGAACCCTATTACCGCGCCTACCTTATCGTTTCGGCGAGATATCCGCATATCCAGGGCCTGTCGCAGTTGCGCGGTAAGGTATTCGCTTACGCCGACCCGTATTCGAACACGGGCTATCTCGTGCCGCGCTACCAATTGCGCACCATGGGCGAAGATCCGGCGAAATTTTTCGCCAGGACGTTCTTCACCTATTCGCACCACAAGCTCATCCAGGCCGTGGCCGACGGGCTTGCGCATGGCGGCTCGGTGGACGGCTACGTGTGGGACTCGCTCGATGCGCTCAAACCGGAGATCACGCGCCGCACCTTGCTGGTGAGCCAGTCGCCGGAGTTCGGCTTTCCGCCGGTTGTCGCCCGCCGCGGGGTAGCGGAAGAGGATTTCGCCGCCGTGCAAAAAATGTTTGTCATGATGCGTTACGATCCGCGGGGCAAGGCGCTGCTGCAACGGCTCAATCTGAATGGTTTCATCCTCGGTCACCCCAATCTCTACGACAAGGTGGCCGAGATGATGCGCGCATTTGGTGAAGACTGAAGGCTAATCCGGCCGATGCGCTTCCTGCTCAATCTGAGCTTTCGCTACAAGGTGCCATTATGGGGAAGCCTGTTGATCGTCGCTACTGCCGCGATCATCTCGAGCACGCTGCTGCTGCGCTCGTACGAGGAGCTGAAAAGCGACCTGCTGCGTGATGCCACGGGGCAGGGCCGGACCATGGCCACCACCCTGTTTCCGGCCATCCTGCATGATCAGGTGTGGCGGGCTTACGAAATCATCAAAGCGCCGTTCGGCCGGGAATCCGGGAACAGCCCGGGGCAGGCGGAAGCCTTCGTGGTGCTGGACCGGCGCTGGCAAGTGTATGTCTCGACCAATCCGGAGAGCTTGCCGATGCTTGCGGACTTCAGGCGCCTGGCGCCTGAATACGCGGCCCTGGCGGAGATCATCGACCAGCCGGGCAGCGAAACCAGGCTGATCGAGCCGGATGGCTCCGAACACCTGTTCATGGCGACGCCCATCCGCGAAGAGCAGGCGCACCTCGGAACGCTGGTGCAGATCTACTCGAAGAAAGTGCTGCACTCGCGTTTTCTGAACAGCGCCGAACAGGCGGCGCTGATCGCGCTCCTGGTAACCGTGCTGCTGCTGCCGCTGGGATGGTACTGGGGTCAGCGCACGGCCGTCCCATTGGTGCGGCTTACCGAACGCATGGAAGAACTGGGCCGGCGCCTGCCGGACGATCTTGCTCCGGAGTTATACGACTACCAGGACGAGCTCGGGCGGCTGTACCGTGCCTACAATCGCACGCTGCAGGAATTGCGCGAGAAGGAGCAGATCGAGCGCCAGATGATCCATTCCGAACGCCTGGCCGCGATCGGCAAATTGACGGCCGGAATCGCGCATGAAATCAACAATCCGCTGCTCGGCATGCTCACGGCGCTCGATACGCTGCGCCATCATGGCGAGTTAAGCCCGCGTACGCTGAAGACCCTGACGCTGCTCGAGCGCGGCCTGCTGCAGATCAAGGAGACCGTCGGCGCACTGCTGGTGGAGGCGAAGGTAAGAAGCCGGGACCTCGCGCCCCAGGACGTGGAAGACGTGCGCACCCTGATCGAACCGCAGGCGCGGGAGCGGGGCGTAAGCCTGCGCTGGGCCAGCCAACTCGAGGCGCCGCTGCCCCTGCCGTCGTCCTCGGTGCGTCAGGTGCTGATCAATCTGCTGCTTAACGCAGTCCAGGCATCCGCGCCGGGAGGCGAAGTCAGCGTCGAGCTTGAAACTGCCGGCGCGACACTGTCGATCGCCGTGGTCAACGGCGGGCGAATCCTGACCGACATGCAGTCCGCCCATCTGTTCGAGCCCTTTGCCAACGAGGACGAGCGCGGCCGGGGCCTGGGACTGTGGGTGTGCTATCAGGTGGCGCGTCAGCTTGGCGGCAACATCGAGGTCGAGAGCGAACTGCGCGATGGCCTTGGCCGCACTTCGTTCAAGGTCACCCTGCCGATTGGGGCGCGCCAGTGAATACCGCGGTCAGGCCGCGGCTTTGTCTTATCGAGGACGACGACATCGTCGGCGAAGCGCTCGCCGACCGATTCGAGCTCGAAGGGTTCGCCTGCGACTGGTTCCGTACCGGTGGCGAGGCATTACTGGAATTGCCGCGCCGGCATTACGACGTTGTGGTCAGCGACATCCACCTGCCGGACCTGTCAGGCGAAGCGCTGTATGCACGCCTGTCGCGGGAAATGGCGCCGCTGCCACCTTATCTTTTCATTACGGGTTACGGCGCCATAGACCAGGCGGTCAGACTGCTCAAACTCGGCGCGACCGACTACATCACCAAGCCATTCGAAATCGAGGCGCTGCTGGAAAAAATCCGCAGCCTGACGGGCGCCAGCGCGCCAGAGGGCGAGGGTGCGCAGCTCGGCATCTCCCCGGTGATGCGGCAGCTCGAAGCGACGCTGGTGAAACTCGGCGCGACTGGCAGCAACGTGCTCATCACCGGCGAGCAGGGCGTCGGCAAGGAAAGGCTCGCATTCGCGCTCCATCGGCAAAGGTTCACGGACGGTGCGCGACCGTTCATTGCGCTCAACTGTGGTGCTTTTTCCGAAAACTCGCTGGAGGCGGAACTGTTCGGCCAGGAAAAGTCGGGTCCGGGTGGCGCGGCCCGGATTCGCAAGGGCGTGTTCGAATTGGCGGACGGCGGTACTCTGTTCCTGGACGAAATCGGCGACGTGCCGCCTGCGTTACAGGGCAGACTGCTGCGCGCGATCCAGGAGCGCATGATTGTGCGCATTGGCGGCGAAAAGCGCGTACCGGTCGATTTGCGCATAATCTGCGCCACGCACCTCGATCTGAGGCAAATGACGGAGCAGCGCGAGTTCCGCGAGGACCTCTACTACTATGTCAATGTAGTGCGGCTGCATGTTCCGCCGCTGCGCGAGCGCAAGGAAGACATCCTGTGGCTGGCGCAGCGTTTCCTCGATGAACACGCTAGGCAGCGGCGCACCGGCGTCAAGTTGCTGTCGGCGCGTGCCGAGCACCTCATGCTCGACTATCCCTGGCCGGGCAATGTGCGCGAATTGAAAAGCGCAATCAAGCGCGCCTGCTTGCTTGGCGCGCAGGGCGCGCTGCAGCCGGAAGCCTTGTTTGAGGAACTTCCGCCCGCGCTCGACACGACCAAGGAAACCCTGGACGAGCATCTCAAGGTCTTCGAACGCCAATACATCATGCGCGTATTGGCGACGCATGAGGGCCACGGCCGTATCACCCGCGCCGCCGCGACCCTGGGTATCAGCCGCAAGAATCTTTGGGAAAGAATGAAGCGGCTCGGCATCGCCGCCGGCGGCCAAGGCTAAATATCATCAAAGAACGTTACCCACGGGTAACGCCTGCAGACAGGCCCTTCCGTATTCGCCGAAATACTTGACCTGCGTCAAACGTCCCAGCCAGATGCGGTGCAATCTAGCTGAAAATCAATTTCGGTTACTCGAAGGGGGCTTTCAGATGAAACTGACAAGACGGGAATTCCTCAAGGTGTCGGTCGTCACCGCCGGCAGCATGCTGGTCGTCGGCTGCGCCATGCAACCGGTCACCAGCGCGATGGAGGTGCGCAAGGCCAGGCCGGCGGGCCCGGCCAAGGGCGAATGGGTGTCGACCGCCTGCCAGGGCTGCACCCAGTGGTGCGCAATTCAGATTTTCGTGCAGGACGGCCGCGCGGTGACGGTGCGCGGCAATCCCCTGTCCAAGACCAACCACGGCTTCACCTGCGTCCGCGGGCATCTAATCCCGCAGCAGACCTACGATCCGGACCGGGTCAAGGTGCCGATGAAGCGGACCAATCCGCTGAAGGGGCGCGGCGTCGATCCGAAGTTCGTGCCGATCAGCTGGGACGAGGCGCTCAACACCGTCGCCGACAAGATGATGGACCTGAGGAAAAACAACGAGGCGCACAAGCTCGCCTATATCCGCGGCCGCTATTCGCCCACGTCCACCGAGCTTCTTTACGGCACGCTGCCGAAGATTTTCGGAACCACGAATTATTTTTCCCACAGCGCCATCTGCGCTGAAGCGGAGAAGATGGGGCCGGGCCTGACGCAAGGGTTCTTCGGTTACCGCGACTACGATCTCAACAGCACCGAGTGTCTGGTCGCCTGGGGCTCCGACCCCCTCGCCTCCAACCGCATGGTGCCCAACGCCATACGCCGCTTCGGCGAGATCCTCGCCCGCGGCAAGGTCATCGCGGTGGACCCGCGGCTTTCCAATGCCGCGGCCAAGGCGCACGAGTGGCTGCCGATCAAGCCGGGAACCGACGGCGCGCTGGCCGGCGCCATCGCGCACGTGCTGCTCACCGAGGGCCTGTGGAACAAGGAGTTTGTCGGCAATTTCAAGGACGGCAGAAATCTGTTCCTTGCCGGCAAGGCCGTTGACGAGGCGGCTTTCGCCGAAAAGGAAACGCATGGCTTGGTGAAGTGGTGGAACATCGAGCTGAAGGACCGCACGCCGGCCTGGGCGGAAACGGAAACCCTGATCCCGGCCGGGCAGATCGTCCGCGTCGCACGTGCCATGGGCAAGGCGGCGCCCAAAGTGGCGGTGTGGATGGGGCCGGGTGTCGCCATGAACCCGCGCGGCACCTACGCCGCGATGGCGGTACATGCGCTCAATGGCCTGGTCGGCTCGGTCGACGTTGAAGGCGGCATGCTGCAAAGCTCCAGCGTGCCGACCGGCAAGTTCCCAAAACCCGACGCCTACGTCGATGCCATCGCCAAAGGCGCGAGCAAGCACAAGAAGCTCGACGGCCGCGGCGCGAAAGACATGCCGGCGATGATGGGCGGCAAGCCCGGCAGCGGCGTGGTGACCAACAACGTCGCCAACGGCATGCTCAAGGATCCGGGCGCGGTCAAGGTACTCATCAGCACCTGGAGCAATTTCAATTTTTCCGCTACCGATCCTTCGCGCTGGGACAGGGCGCTGGCCAAGGTGCCGTTCTTCGTGCACCTGGTAACCAACGCCTCGGAGATGACGCAGTTTGCCGACATCGTGCTTCCGGCAACGCACAATTCCAGCGAGGGTTTTTCGATCATCACCAACATGGGCAACCTGCATGGTTATGCCACGATCCAGCAGCCGGCGGCAAAGCGGCTGTGGGACGTGAAGCAGGAGGAGACCGAGGTGGTCTGGCTGCTCGCCGAAAAACTCAAGGCCCGGGGTTTCCCCAACCTGTTCGACTACTATTCCAAGGAGTTCAAGGATCCGGAGACCGGCAAGACCCCGGCCAACGAGCACGAGTTCACCGAGATCGCGGCCAAGATCTCGAGCGCGCCGTTGTGGAAGCCGAAGGAGCCGCTCAAAGGCGATGCCCCGATCAATGGCTGGGCCGATTTCCGCAAGAAGGGCATGTTCAGCTGCGCCAAGTACAGTTTCAAGAAGGGTTGGGGCGGAAAGTTCGCCACCGTGAGCAAGAAGTTCGAGTTCTACAGCGAGACGGCGAAGAAGGGCCTCGCCGAGCACGCGGCGAAATACCAGACCACGGTGGACGACATTCTTGCCGTCTCCGGCTACGTGGCGCGGGGCGAACAGGCATTCGTGCCGCACTACGAACCGCCCAAGCGCCACGGCAGCGTCGCCGACTATCCGTTCGACTTCATCGACTACAAGTCGCGTCTCAACCGCGAAGGCCGTTCGCAGAACCTGCCCTGGTACCAGGAGATGAAGAAGGCCGATCCGGGTGACGTTTCCTGGGACGACGTGGTGAAAATGAATCCGGCCGATGGGGCGAAGCTGGGCCTCAAGACCGGAGATACCGTGAAGATCTCCTCGGTGGCGGGCTCGATGGTCACCAAGCTGAAACTCTGGGAAGGCGTGCGGGCGGGCACGGTCGCGAAGTGTTTCGGCCAGGGGCACTGGGCCTACGGTCGCGTTGCCGCCAAGGACTACGCCAAGGCCGGGCCGCGCGGCGGCAACAACAACGAGATCCTGGTCGACGACTACGATCGCCTGAGCGGCGCCACGGCGCGCAATGGCGGGTTCACGGGCGTCAGGGTCCAGAAAGCCTAGTCCGCCGCACACCCGAATTGAAGGAGAGAACAAATGTCTAAGTTTGGAATGGTGATTGACCTGCAAAGATGCGTCGGTTGCGGCTGTTGCACGATTGCCTGCAAGGTCGAGAACAACACCCGCAACCGCGCCGACGGACAGAGTCACAATTGGGCCGACCTCCTCATAAAATCCGAGGGTAGCTTCCCGAATGTGGCGCATGTCGTGATGCCGGTGCTGTGCAATCACTGCACAGATGCCCCCTGTGTCGCGAATTGCCCCGTGACACCGAAGGCCATGTTCAAGACCCCGGAAGGCGTCACCATGCACGACCCGGCGCTGTGCATAGGCTGCCAGATGTGCCAAGGGTCCTGTCCGTATAGCAACATGGAACTCGATGGCAGGAGTCTGACGGGCGAGACCTACAGCGTGATCAGTTTCAATGCCAGGGATCGCGAAACGCAGCCCTACTGGGTCGACAAGGCGGAGATGATCCCGGGATGCACCGCGTCCGGCGCGGAAACCGCCAAACGCGCCGGAGCGGCGACTCCGGCGATGAACCAGTTCGTCGCCGGCGACGTACAGCCGATCCGCAAGCCCGGCGTGGTGGAGAAGTGCACATTCTGTTATCACCGCACCAGCAACGGCATGCAGCCGGCGTGCGTCGAAGCCTGCCCGGCCAAGGCGCGCATCTTCGGCGACCAGGACGATCCGAATTCCGCGATCGCCAAGGTGCTGAAGGCGCAGAAGTCGGTGCGCCTGCAGGAAGACAAAGGCACGCGGCCGAACGTGCACTACGTCGGCAAGTACAGCGCCAGGGCTTGATATCGCCAGGGTATATGTGTAAAAAACCAGGGGCGGGCGAGTTCCGCCCCTTTTTCATTTCAGGAAGTAGAATGAAACATTACGACCTCGACCGGGGAATCGCCCGCGAGAACCTGAGCCGCTTGCTCGCCGCCTGCTATTACCAGCCGGGGCCGGAGTTCGCGGAAGAAAGGGTATTCGATTCAATGCTAGCCGCGGCGACGTGCATACATCCGGAATTTGCGGCGTATGCGAGGCGTTTAGGCGACGCCTTCTCCGCCGAAGGCGGCGAAGCCCTGCTCCTCGATTACACGCGCCTGTTCCTTGGCCCCACGCACGTCATCGCCAAGCCTTATGGTTCGGTCTGGCTGGAAGGGGAGAACACCGTCATGGGCGAATCGACGATGGCGGTGCAGGAGCTCTACACCGAGGGCGGCTTCGAGATCAGCGGGGAATTTCGCGAATTGCCAGACCACATCGCCGCCGAACTGGAGTTTCTCTATCTGCTCATTTACCGGGAAAACGAGGCGCGGCGTAATGGCGAGCCCGAAGCGCTGCGGGCAAAGGCTGCCCTGCGCAAGCGCTTCCTGGACGAGCACCTCGGCCGCTGGGTCGGACCGTTCACGGCGGCGGTGAGGGCCGGCGCGCAAAGCAAGTTTTACCGTCAACTTGCGGAGCTTACCGGCACATTCATCAACATGGAAACAGGCAAAGCCCAGGCAAGCTAATTTCATGGCACACTGCGTCCGACCCATCGAGCGGCGCAAGTCCATATAATGACCGGCATGGATTCGACGGCTGACCAGGAAGTACTCGACGCGGCGCTCACGCTGATTCATTCGCGCCAGCACACTTCACCCAAGCGGCTCGGTGGTCCGGGTCCGGACCGCGAGCAAATCGAGAAAATCCTCAGCGCGGCGGGCGCAGCGCCGGATCACGGACTTCTGACGCCTTGGCGCCTGATCATCATCCCGCCGGAGCGGCGCCATCTTCTGGGCGAAGCCTTTGCCGATGCGCTCACCGAGCGCGATGGCGCGGCGACCGAGGTGCAGAGGCAGGAGGCGAGGGCGAAAGCGTCCCGCGGTCCGTTCCTGGTCATGGTGGTGGTGCGTCTCGATCCCGAGCTGGGGCCGACCCATCCGCAGGAACGCATCATTTCCGCGGGCTGCGCCATTCAGAACATGCTGCTCGTCGCCCATGCGCTTGGATTCGGCGCGGGCCTGTCGAGCGGCAGGGCGCTTTACTCGGGGCAGATGAGGTCGCTATTCGGACTGAGCGAGCATGAACAGCCGCTTTGCTTCATGACCGTGGGCACGGTGCAGAGGCGCAAGCCTGCGCGGCCGAGGCCGGTGATGGCCGACTACACCTCCACCCTGTAACACGGAGTTGCCCGCTGCGGGCAATAAGATCACCAAGGTGCTAACCGCGACGAAACCCCGGAAGCGGCAATCAGCGTTTGTAGGCGAGGAAGTTCACGCCGTCGACGCCGTACTTGCGCGCGGTCTTCTCCTTGTTCGTTCCGAGGAACGGGTCGAACTTCTCGACCACCTTCGCCTCACGAAAGCCCGCCTGCTCGATTACCTGGAGATACTCTGCAACCTGCAGAGCGCCGGCAATTCATCCCGTCCAGAGGTCGATATTGTTGCGCGCGTCCTCCGACAGCTCGCTCTTCATGATGATGTCGGCGAACTGCAGCCGGCCGCCGGGCTTCACCACGCGGAACAGCTCGGCAAACACCGCTTCCTTGTCCGGGGCGAGGTTGATCACGCCGTTCGAAATCACCACGTCCACGCTGTCATCGGCGAGGGGCAAGCGGGTCATGTCCGCCTTTTCGAAGCGTACGTTGGCAAGTCCCGCCGCGCGCGCCGCGCCGCCCGAGCGCTCGAGCATGGCATCGGTCATGTCTATGCCGATGACCGTCCCGTTCGCGCCGACCTGCTTGGCCGCGAGCAGGCAATCCATGCCGCCTCCGGAGCCGATGTCGATCACCGTGGCGCCTTGTTCCAGCGTACCCATCTTGAACGGGTTGCCCATCCCGCAGAACACTTCAGTGGCAGCCAGCGGCAGGGCTTTGAGTGAGGCGAGGTCGTAACCGAGGTGCTTCGCCGCGTACTCCGCGCCGCGGTGGAAGTGGTAGTCCCCACCCGGATCCCCGGCGAGCTGGGAATAGGTCAGCCGCACTTCGGATTTGAGCTTATCTTTGTCGAAGTTCATCGGGCAGACGAGCGCCATGGTCTTAGCCTCCATCAGTTGATGCCGGCATGCTAGCAACAAACGGGGCAGCAAATCAAGTGGCGGAATTTTTACCTGTCGGAATTCAAGCTGGAAGTGCCAGTAATCTCTAACGCGGCTCTGATAAGATGACTGCAATTTGAATACCGGAAGCCCACGATGAACCCCGTGATTCTCGAGTCCGTAGTGACGTGCCCGAATTGTGGGTTCGCCCGGCAGGAAACCATGCCCACCGACGCCTGCCAGTTCTATTACGAATGCGCGCGCTGCCAGACCTTGCTGCGTCCGAAGCCCGGCGACTGTTGCGTGTTCTGTTCCTACGGTTCGGAAAAATGTCCGCCGATCCAGCTAGGTGGCTGTTGTTGTCCGGCCTAATTGCCGGCCTCGCGCAGGCATTGCCATGAGCGGACCAGTCTACCTCGACTACAACGCCACTACGCCGGTCGCCGCCGAAGTGGTGGCGGCGATGCTGCCCTATCTGGTGGAGCACTTCGGCAATCCGTCGTCGTCTCATTCCCACGGCAAAAAAACTGCGCAGGCGGTGCGCGCAGCGCGCGAATCGGTCGCCGACCTTCTCGGCGCCGCCGCGGACGAGATTGTTTTCACCGGCAGCGCCACGGAAGCCAATAATCTCGCGCTACTCGGTGTCGCGCGCGCGCTGGCCGGAAAAAAGCGACATCTTGTAGTGAGCGCGGTGGAACATCCGGCCGTGATCGCGCCGGCCCTTTATTTGCAAAGCGAGGGATGGGATCTGAGCGTGATTCCGGTCGACGCGTACGCACGGGTCGATCCGGCCGACATCGCTGCTGCGTTGCGGCCGGATACCGCGCTCGTCTCCATCATGCATGCCAACAACGAGGTGGGCACGATCCAGCCCGTGGCGGAGATTGCGGCGATCACCAAGGCGCGCGGCATCCTGCTGCACACGGATGCCGCTCAATCCGCCGGCAAGATTGCCGTGAACGTCGATGCGCTGGGTGTCGATCTGCTGACCCTGGCGGGCCACAAGTTCTACGCCCCGAAAGGGGTCGGCGCTCTTTATGTCCGGACAGGAACGCCGATCAAGCCGATCCAGTTCGGCGCCGAGCAGGAGCACGGCCTGCGTCCGGGCACGGAGAACGTTTCGCAGATGGTCGGCCTGGGTGCGGCGGCAAGGCTCGCGCGGGAACGCCTTCCGGCGGCGACGCAAAAACTGCGCTTGCTGCGGGACGCGCTCCACCAGCGGCTGGCGGCGACTGTTCCCGGTCTGATGCTCAACGGTCATCCGAGCGAGCGTCTGCCCAATACCTTGCACGTTTCCTTTCCGGGTATCGCCGGGCGCGAGTTGCTGTCTCGCGTCGCTGGACGCGTTGCCGCGTCGGTCGGTTCGGCCTGCCACTCCGAAACCGACGCGGTGAGCGGTGTGCTCGCCGCGATGGGCTGTGACGCGAATCGGGCGCGAGGTGCAGTCAGGCTCTCGCTGGGATGGGTATCGACGCCGGAGGACATCGAAGCCGCAGCGGCGGCATTGTCTGAAAGCGTGAACGGCTTGCTCGTGCGGCGGCGTTAGTAAGGTATTTGGCCTCAGTACCTCGCGCTCCCCGGCGTGCGCGGGAACGGAATCACGTCGCGCACGTTGGCAAGCCCGGTGATGTAGGACACGGTGCGCTCGAAGCCGAGCCCGAAGCCGGCGTGCGGCACGCTGCCGTAGCGGCGCAGGTCGCGATACCAGCCGTAGTGGCTCTTGTCGAGCCCGGCTTCGTCCATGCGCGCATCGAGCACCGCCAGGCGCTCTTCGCGCTGGCTGCCGCCGATGATTTCGCCGATGCCGGGCGCGAGCACGTCCATGGCGGCAACGGTCCTGCCGTCGTCGTTCAAGCGCATGTAAAACGCCTTGATCTCCTTCGGGTAGTTCATCAGCACCACGGGGCCGCCGACGTGCTTCTCGGCGAGGTAGCGTTCGTGCTCGGATTGCAGGTCCATGCCCCATTTCACCGGGAACTCGAATTGTTGCTTCGCTTTTTCGAGGATGCCGATCGCCTCGGTGTAGTCCATGCGCTCGAATTCCTTGTCGACGATGCCCTGCAGCTTATTGATGACGCCTTTCTCGACGCGCTCGTTGAAGAAGGTCATGTCGTCGGCGCGCTCCGAGAGCACCGCCCCGAGCACATATTTGAGCAAGGCCTCGGCGAGGGTCGCGTTGTCGGCCAGATCGGCGAACGCGATCTCGGGCTCGACCATCCAGAATTCCGCCAGATGGCGGCTGGTGTTGGAGTTCTCGGCGCGGAAAGTGGGCCCGAAGGTGTAGACCTTGGACAACGCGAGGCAGTAGGTCTCGACATTGAGCTGGCCGGATACGGTGAGGAAGGCTTCGCGGCCGAAGAAGTCCTGCGCGTAATCGACCTTGCCCTCCGGCGTGCGCGGCAGATTCGCGAGGTTGAGCGTGGACACGCGGAACAGTTCGCCCGCGCCCTCGGCGTCGGCGGCGGTGATGATGGGCGTGTTCACCCAGAGGAAGCCGTGCTCGTGGAAAAAGCGGTGGATGGCGCGGGCGATGGTGTGGCGCACGCGGGTGGTCGCGCCGATGACGTTGGTGCGCGGCCGCAGGTGCGCGACTTCGCGCAGGTACTCCATGGTGTGCGGCTTGGGCTGGATCGGATAGGTATCGGGATCCTCCACCCAGCCCACCACCTTGATCGCGCCCGCCTGCATCTCGAACGGCTGGCCCTTGGCCGGGGAGGGCACGATGGTGCCGGTGGCCTCCAGCGCGCAGCCGGCGGTGAGACGCAAGACTTCATCGGTGTAATTCCCCAGCGTATTGGGCGCCACTACCTGCACCGGATGAAAGCACGAGCCGTCGGAAACATGGATGAAGGAAATCCCGGCCTTGGAGTCGCGGCGGGTCCGGACCCAGCCTTTGAGCGTGACCGGCGTGTCTGCAGGGGCGCGGCCGGAGAGGATGTCGGCGCAGGTACAGATGCTCATTTAGGGGCTGATGCGCTTGCGGCAAAAAACTATCCGCGCTCAATCCCTGAACAGACGTTCGGGACCGCCCGTGCCTGCGGTTCTTTCATAGACGCCTTTGTCGACTTTCTTGTACTGCGTAAGGCCGGACTGCCGGATCTTGCTCTCCGACAGCGACCAGGTGCCGCCCAAGGCAACCTTGCTGATGCGGCGTTCACATGGCTGACCACAACTCGGGCAGGAGCTGAGCTTGGCGTCGGCCATCCGCTGCATCACCTCGAACCCACCGTTGCATTTTTCGCAGTGGCCCGATGTGGGGGCGTATTCGTAGATCGGCATGAGCGGATTTTACAGCGGACGGGAAGGACCGTGTGCGGTCTGCGCGCCGCGCCGCCTGGTAACGCCGGCGCGATGCCCCACGCCTTTACTGAGCACGAGGCGCTGATGGCCGCATCGGTCCCAAATACCAAGCCGCAGCCACCTGAGCGCCCGCTCAGCCCATGCTCGGCTTCAGCGCCGCCGCGACGATAGGCTTGGCCCAGTCGGGCGTATTCGGCAGGTCGGCCGCTTTGCGCTTTGAGCGAAAGAATCTTCTCGGTGTTCCATCTCATGGGCTTCACGCTCGAGATAATGCTCCTGTGTGCCTTATGTTCTCGAGGCGGGTAACAGGCGGATCAAAAGACGCCGATAATGCGGATATCATGATTTCACCCGGCAGCTTGAAAATCCCCGACTTGGCCGCATCTGGGAAGTAATGACATCAGGAAGCCAGCCATGCGATTAGACAAACTCACCACCAAGTTCCAGCAGGCGCTCGCCGACGCGCAGAGCCTGGCCGTGGGCAACGACAACTCCTACATCGAGCCGATGCATGTCTTGAGCGCCTTGATTGCGCAGGAGGACGGCGGCACGGCCTCGTTGTTTGCCCGCGCCGGGGTCAACGTGGCGCGGCTGCGCGACTCGCTCAAGGGCGCGATCGCTCGCCTGCCGAAAGTCGAGGGCCAGGGCGGCGAAGTGCAGATTTCGCGCGAACTCAACAACCTGCTCAACCTGACTGACAAGGAAGCGCAGAAGCGCGGCGACCAGTTCATTGCCTCGGAGATGTTCGTCCTCGCCCTGGCCGAGGACAAGGGCGAGGCCGGGCGCCTGCTGAAGGAGGCGGGCGGCGGCAAGAAGGCGCTGGAGCAGGCGGTCACCGCCCTGCGCGGCGCAGAGAGCGTGTCCAGCCCCGAGGCCGAGGGCAGCCGCGAGGCGCTGAAAAAATACACCATGGACCTGACCGAGCGCGCCCGCGCGGGCAAACTCGACCCGGTGATCGGGCGCGACGACGAGATCCGCCGCGTCATCCAGATCCTGCAGCGGCGCACCAAGAACAACCCGGTGCTGATCGGCGAGCCCGGCGTGGGCAAGACCGCCATCGTCGAGGGCCTGGCGCAGCGCATTGTCAACGGCGAAGTGCCGGAGACCCTGAAAAACAAGCGCGTACTGTCGCTCGACATGGCGGCATTGCTCGCCGGCACCAAATACCGCGGCGAGTTCGAGGAGCGCCTGAAAGCGGTGCTGAAGGAGTTATCGCAGGACGCGGGCCAGACCATCGTGTTCATCGACGAGCTGCACACCATGGTGGGCGCGGGCAAGGCCGAAGGCTCGATGGATGCCGGCAACATGCTCAAACCCGCGCTGGCACGGGGCGAACTGCACTGCGTCGGCGCCACCACCCTGGACGAATACCGCAAGTACGTCGAGAAGGACGCGGCGCTGGAGCGCCGTTTCCAGAAGGTGCTGGTGGGCGAGCCCAGCGTTGAAGACACCATCGCGATTCTGCGCGGGCTGCAGGAGAAATACGAGGTGCACCATGGCGTGGACATCACCGACCCGGCCATCGTCGCCGCGGCGGAGCTTTCGCATCGCTATATCACCGATCGCTTCCTGCCGGACAAGGCGATCGACCTGATCGACGAAGCGGCCTCGCGCATCAAGATGGAGATCGATTCCAAGCCGGAGGTCATGGACCGGCTCGACCGGCGCCTGATCCAGCTCAAAATCGAGCGCGAAGCGGTGAAGAAGGAAAAGGATGAAGCGTCGAAGAAGCGCCTGGCGCTGATCGAGGACGAGATCAAGAAACTCGGGCGCGAGTATGCCGATCTGGAAGAGGTGTGGAAGGCGGAGAAAGCCGAAGTGCAGGGCGCGCAGCACATCAAGGAAGAACTGGAGAAACTCAAGGTCGAGATGGAAGCGGCCAAGCGCAAAGGTGACTGGCAGCGCATGTCGGAATTACAGTACGGCCGCATTCCGCAGCTCGAAGCACAACTGAAAAAAGAGGAAAAAGCAGGGGCCAAGCCGGTCAAGGCGCGGCTGCTGCGCACCGAGGTCGGCGCCGAGGAAATCGCCGAGGTGGTGTCGCGCGCGACCGGCATCCCGGTGTCGAAAATGATGCAGGGCGAGCGCGAGAAGCTGCTGCAGATGGAGGCCAAACTGCACGAACGCGTGGTCGGCCAGGACGAGGCGGTGCGCCTGGTGTCCGACGCCATCAGGCGGTCCAGGGCAGGGCTTGCGGACCCGAACAGGCCCTACGGTTCGTTCCTGTTCCTAGGACCAACCGGGGTGGGTAAGACCGAGCTGTGCAAGGCTCTGGCCGGCTTCCTGTTCGATTCCGAAGACCACCTCATTCGCATCGACATGAGCGAATTCATGGAGAAGCACTCGGTGGCGCGGCTGATCGGCGCGCCGCCCGGCTATGTCGGCTATGAAGAGGGCGGCCATCTCACCGAAGCGGTGAGAAGAAAACCCTACTGCGTGATCCTGCTCGACGAAATCGAGAAGGCACATCCGGACGTGTTCAACGTGCTGCTGCAGGTGCTCGACGACGGGCGCATGACCGACGGCCACGGCCGCACCGTGGATTTCAAGAACACCGTGGTGGTGATGACCTCCAACCTCGGTTCGCAGATGATCCAGCAGATGAGCGGAAACGACTACCAGGTGATCAAGCTCGCGGTGATGGGCGAGGTGCGCACGCAGTTCCGCCCCGAGTTCGTCAACCGCATCGATGAGATCGTGGTGTTTCACGCCCTGGACGAGAAGCACATCAAGAGCATTGCCAAAATCCAACTCGGATTTCTGGGGAAGCGCCTGGCCGGCATGGACATCCGGCTCGAAGTGGCCGACAGCGCGCTCGCGGAGATCGCAAAAGCCGGCTTCGATCCCGTGTACGGCGCGCGCCCGCTCAAGCGCGCGATCCAGGCGAGCATCGAGAACCCGCTGGCAAAGCGCATCCTCGAAGGCGAATTCGGCGCCAAGGACACGGTGAAAATCGCCGCCAAGGGCGGCGCGATCCAGTTCAGCAAGGGCTGAACTGCCCTCCGAGCGCTGATCGGGCTGCGCGGCCGGAACGCGTCTCCCAATCCCGCCTTGCAAGAGGACTGTTAATAGACTATATTTGGTCTCCATTAACCGCCTAGGAGAGGCCATGGATTACTCGTCTCAAATCAAACCGATTAGCTATCTGAAAGCCAATGCTGCCGAGGTGCTTCGCCAATTGACCGAAAAGCGCAAACCACTGGTAATCACTCAAAACGGC
>Ga0082335_1004157_pt1 | contig 22316 bp, 25 predicted proteins | sample Subgrocontami58m_FD_72375 | JGI IMG/M metagenome (GOLD analysis project Ga0082335, IMG submission 72375) | Subsurface groundwater microbial communities from S. Glens Falls, New York, USA - GMW37 contaminated, 5.8 m (SPADES assembly) (version 2) ...
CAATACTAAAATCGAATTGCAATTCTATACGTCGGTATTTGGCCGGGAGTGAGCCTTGCCCAGTGACCGCAAGGGAGCATCGGAATACCGTGGCCCGCTGCCCAACTGAGTTTCGCAGGCCAATAGCGGCAACGGAGTGTAGAGCGGACAATTTTTTGGGTCCGATTTTGGACCAGGGAATGCCCGTAGGTGGCCGGGAGCGGCGGTTGCCGATACTCGTCTAAAGCGGACTCCAGAAATAATGCAGGATCTGGCGACTGACCGGTTACGGGCTCAGCTGGGAATTCACACTATCGGCCAGGAGCGGTCACCCGCGCTTGTGCTCCAAACCGGCCACTGGCGGACTAGCACAGCTTACTCGATCACTCGGTCCGGGCTCACGAGAGAGGAAGGGATAGTCGAATCAATCCGGGCGCGAACTCGAAAGCGCTTGTCGTCGCGGCGCAAACCGGTGCTGGAACCCGAGCCGAACTGCGTGCAATCGACATTACGTTGATCTCGCTCCCCAGCCAACCCCTTACTGGCGGCGATCGGAGCGAGTTAAGTCGTAAAGACGGCTGAGCGTCATGCGCAACAGCGGCTCATCGTAGGCGATGAGCGCCATGGGTCACGCGCCAGTCATGCCGCCACCGGCTGCGCGGGAAACTCCACCGTGGCGCGCGCGCCATGAGGCTCGACCGCGGCCAAGCGCAAATCCGCATCGCCGCCGAACACCAGCTGCAGGCGCTCGCGCAACGAAAACAAGCCGGTGCCGAGGCCCTTCACGCCGCCGCCCAGCCCCATGCCGGTGTCGCGCACCTCGGCGTGGCATCGGCCGCCGCGCACTCGCACGGACACGTCGATGCGACCGCCCTGCTCGCTGGGATCGATGCCGTGGCGGATTGCGTTCTCGACGAGCGTGAGAAGCGTGGTGGGCGGGCAGCGAAGCGAGGCCGCCGCTTCGTCGGACTCGATCGCGAACTCGAGCCGCTCGGCCATGCGCAGCTGCATGAGCGCGAGGTAGGCGCGCACGAGCTCGAGTTCCTGGGCGAGGGCGGTCGATGGATCGTGCAGGCGCGGCACAGCGGCGCGCAGGTGGGTGATGAGCGTGTCGAGCAGCCGGGACGCCTGGGGCGAGCCGGAATCGACCAGTTCCCGCACGTTGCCCAGCGTGTTGAAGAGGAAATGCGGCTCGACCTGGGCCTGCAGCAGCCGCAGGCGCGAATCGAGCGCCTTGCGCTTGAGCTCGCTGCGCTCCAGCTCAGGCGCGCGCCTGATTGCGCGCCGCCTCCTCGCGCTGGCGCAACAGCGCGGCCGTCTCCATCCACGACGCCAACGCGACACCCGTCACGGAGAGCATGATGAAGCCGCTCATTCGCCCCTCGCTGCGCCAAAACGGCAGCTCGTCGCCCAGGCTAAGGGCGAGGTACAGCGCGAGGGCCGCGAACGGGATCGCCAGTTCGGCGCCGATGGCTCGCAGCGCCCAGCGCGTAAGCCACGAAGGCAGGCGCGCGGTCCAGCGCTCGACGAGGCCGAAGGCGACGAGCGCCACCAGCCCGATCAGCATCGCGCGGGCGATGACCTCGACGCGCGGAATCACCCAGGCCGGAGTCACGATGAATCCTAGGATCGCGCACGAGGCGAACGTCCAGGCGACGCGCCGCGGGCTACGGATCCGCCCGATGCCGCGCGACTTCTCGGATGCCAGGATCGGTTGCATGGAGCGGGATCGTAATGGTCTTCCCGCCGGCTTGAAGGGGAGTGCGACGAGTATGCCGAATCAAGGCAGGTTCCGCTCGAGAAGTCGAGAAAGATCCTGAAGCTGCTCGATTTGGAGATTGTGCTTCGTTGCCGCACGCAGAAGGCGAGAATAGATCTCGTTTTGTGCGGCGGACATCGCTTGAGCCTGTTCGTCACTCAGATGCGGCTCGAATTCGTAGTCGCGCTTTATGGCCCGCACGATTGCGGCGACTTGCTCTCCGTCGAACTCACGCATTCCGCCATAGTCTTGAGGCATGGTCATCATTACGGTGGAGGAAGCAATACCAGCGGACCGCATCTGGCTGGAAGCCCTCAGCAGCTCGGATACGCGCGGGTCCTGCGAAAAAGCCGACGACAGCCTGGACAACGCCTGGGCGCTCGATGACAGCTCGGTATCAACCGGTTCACGGGAAACGGCTACGGCGCGAATCTCGCGGAATGTGGTGTATCCCGATGGAATTCCGAACTGTACGGTCTTGCTTCCACTGGCGGGCAACTCCACCGCTACCGACGTGATCAGGAAGAGCTTGGACGTCCTCTCCGAAAACACCACCAAGTCGACCACGTGCTGTCCAGCATTCATTGGGATCGACGTGCGGTCATAGTATTTATCGACGAAGCCGGCTCTTGCCTTGCGCGCGATACCGTCCACGCTCGTCATTGCCCAGCCGTCCTCGTCGATCAACCAGTAGGAATCTTTAGTCTTCCGGTCGAAGATGAAGCTCGCACCGTCTCCCTGCTTGCGGCGATCTCGATAGGTCGCGATGAGCGTCCGGTCGATATAGACCCACCATTTGGTCGTCCCAAAGATGCCGGACGGAACAAATATCCGGATCTCTCCGCTGTCAGAAGCGGCAGCACTCGAAGGCTTCGAAACAAGAAGCGTCGAGGCGAGGAATGCAAGTGCGAAAGCGGCGCAAACGGCCCGATTCAAGCGACGCATGGTGGCCTCCGTTAACCTCGGCTTTATCTGAATCTCTTCTCCTGCGCGACGAGGTCTTTCATTCGTTTGTCCAGTACCGCTACGGCCTTGAGGTACGCGTCAGACCTCGAGTCGGCCCCGGCGACCTGTTTCACGGCGAGCACCTGCACATGCACATCGTAAGCCGCGTCCGCCACGGTCTTCGCCAGGCTCGCGATCGGCGGAAGCGCTCCCAATTGTTCTGCAACGCCCCATATGACCTCCGCCTTTGTCTTGGCCTCATAGATATTCAAAATTCCAAGGGCGCGTTGGCCGCGTTCCAAAGTAACTAACTCCCGCTGGATCTCGTCTCGCCGATTGGCCAGGGCGCCCACCGCGGAGTGCAGCTGCGAGCGACGATCCGAACCGGTCGCATTGATCAGTGTCGCTTCGGCCGTCGAAAGCTCTTTCTGCGCCATGCGTAGATTGTCCTTTGCCTTCTCAGCGGCATGGAAGAGTGCCAGATCGACCCCGCTCATGTACGCGTCGCGAGACGCTTCCTTGCTCAGTTCCAACCATTCGGCGTTCGCCGATGCGTCGGCGGCGACGGATGTCCTTATCCGTTCGTATGCGGACTGAAGCTCGACGATGCGTTGTCGAACGAGCACACGCGCCTCGGAGCGCGAGGCCGCATCAGCGAGCGAAGGTTTCGTTGGCGCTCGTGCTACGGAAGACACGCGGTTTGCCGCAGGGCTCCTGTCGTCGTCGAAGGTAGCCATGCGCCTGTGCTCTGGCGCACGCAGATAGGGTACGGTGGCCACCTCGCCAATCGAACCGTCAGTTGCATCGACCTGACGTTCGACGTTCGAAACGGACTGATCCAGCAACCGGTTCTGCGCGTCTCGTCGGGCTCGATCTCCCTGCTGTGCGTAATAACCGTCCGGAAAAAGCTTGTTCGCCTCGTCCCAGAGCGCAGCTTCGCGCGAATAATCGTTGCGGGACGCCGCGGCACGTGCGGCTATCGATATCGATGCGAGCTTTCTGTTGTTGTCGAAGACGGGCTGCGGATCGATCGAGTAGGCCTGCGCGAAGAATTTTAGTGCCTCTTCGAAACGGCCCGCGGCCAAGGCCTGACGGCCTTGTTCATTGACGGCGTTGGCACGGGCTCTCGAGGTATCCGCCGGCCGTTGAGCTCCAGGAGGCCTGGAAGGCTCATCCGGAACCTCCGCGCACCATCTCGGAGAGCCGGGATCCTGCCCGCAAACCTGCCGCGCGTCGGCTGCGTGGATGGCCGAGAGCAATGCGACCAGCAGGCATCGGGATCCCAGCGACGCCATCTCTCCGCGGAGCGATAGGAAAATCAATCTGCCGGGCAAAGCGATAAGCGATAGGAAGAGGGATAGTCGAATCAATCCGGGTGCGAACTCGAAAGCGCTTCTCGTCGCGGCGCAAACCGGTGCTGGAACCCGAGCCGAACTGCGTGCAATTGACATTTCGTTGATCTCGCTCCCCAGCCCACCCCTTACGGGCGATGATCGGAGCGAGTATGGCACAACTCCCCCAGCAGTCCGCGCCGGCGCGAAAAGATCGGCCGCAGCATACGGGGTACGATGAAGACGTACTGCCGGTGCGGCACGGAGGCAAGAACGTTCTCCTCTGCCCAATCGCCGTAGGCGAGCACGCGCTTCTGGTGGCAGCTCGGGCAGAAGTAACGCGCCTTACATGAGAAGGCAAGGAGGTAATCGTGCCGGCACTCAGGGCAATAGACGCGCGCAAACCCGTGGTGCGGATCGCCGCATTTCAGGAACCGCTCGATGACGCGCTCTTCGAGCAGCCGCTGCAAGCGCCCCTCGGAGCGCAACTCGGCCAGGTGGCGATCGGCGCATTGGTAGAGCGGGCTCGCGCAGGGCTTGCGCGGGCGATACACGCCGCCCTTTGGTGTCTTTCCCGTTGCTTTCGCACTGGGCTCGCCGCATCCGGACATGATGCGAGCAACGCGGGGACGCTCGCGTCGGTGTCTTCGCCGCCTCGATTGCCCACGATCGCGCGCGATCGAGACATCTGTGTCAGCGCCGCAAGGACGAAGTTCGTTACCTATGGGTTCGGTAAGCGTTGTTCGACAATTAGCGCCGTTCGCCAATTGCCGTCGCGTTGTGCGCTCCAGTATTTCGGACAAGTTGCGACAGGCCGCTTTAGGGAACGGGCTATGACGGCTCCGGGTCGAGGCTGTGTGAAAACTCCTTTTGCCACTGAATTTGGGTGTCCTCGAACCATTGCGGAGTCGCTGATCGTCGTTCCTGACGCGTTCTACGAGGTCGAGATTTGTCTGCACTCATCGATGCGAGCGTTTTCACACAGCCTCGGTCGTAAGTACGCATTCGTCGTAATGGAAAGCTGCCGTTCGGCCCAACTTCGTGGCCAATGGCTGGTGACGAATCTACACCGGTCGCCTGTGTTACTCAGAGCCAATGGCGGTAATGGCCGAGGAGCGGAACCCGAACCAATCATTCCGAATGTCTCCCATGTAGCGAAGACCGGATGGTCGGCCAGAAAGAATTTCCGCACCCGCAGTGACGGCTGCCGGCCGGACTCGGTCAGCGGGATTGGCGGTCCAATTCTTACCGAATCATTACAGAGTGCGTCTGCCCGTGCAGGGTGCCGGGCGCGCTGCTAAGTTTGAGCTGTCCGCTTCCTGCTTGAAGTGCTCCCCTGGGGCCGTTTCGCCGACGCGACACCTGCCACTGGCGTCGCGCCCGTTTGCTTATCTGTCATGGCAGGAAAATAGGTTTGCTTCGATGTCTTGTTCTGACCGAACTTGAATGTCTCGAACGCGCTCCTCTTCATTCTTGTGCTCCCCATTTGTAGTCAACCCCGCGAACGGGTGATCAGGCTGCCACAAGATACCTATTTCGCCAATGCACAACCTTGTGGAAATGCGGTGAGTAACCTGGGGATCACCGGTGAATAAGTGGGGATGATCGTGCGCAGGTGATCGTGCGGTCTACCTCGTCTAGGGTGCGCGTGGCCGGGCGCCGGATCGGAGCTGGCCCGTTCACGACAGCCCGGTCTTGGCCGGAAGCGGCGGTTGCTCCATACGCGCCGAAAGCGGCCATTGGAGAAACCGGGATTTTGCGGCTGTCTGCTTACGGGGTCTAACCACAAATCCACCCTATCGGCCAATACCAGCGGTTCGTCATTTCTCTTCGAGACGAGACATTCGACTTCGCTACCAAGATATCTCCCAGTCCATTACCCCTGGTTGGACCAAGAATGGCTCAGTGGACTTATTTCCTATTTGGTTCGAAAGCGCGTACTGTGAGTCGCCAAAATGGTATTTGGTGATTTTCGCCTGCATTGTGAGTGAATTTCCTTCAGGAGTCGCCGTGAGCACATTCAAGAAGTTATTCACGTTGCTGCTGTTTGCCATGATCTCCACGACGGCTTTCGCCATTTCGAACGCCCAGTTTTTCGCCTTTGCAGCGGCCAATTATCCGAGCCTATTCTCGGGGACTGCAACAGCTGGGCAATATCAGGCATATGACTTTCGGTACTACTCGGCTAGCGGAAATTACCTGGTTGTCGATACTGCCGGGGTGGCATATATCCTAGGGCCATATACGAACGGTGCGATTATTTCCGTTGGCCCAGTGTCGGCTTTTGCAACCGCCATCACTGCCTGGGAAGCAACATCCGCTAGTTACATGATGGGTGGCGCGATACAAGGCACTCCGGTGAGTCCATATACAAATGTCGTTACCACGATCGCAGGCACAGCAGGTTCTCCCGGTTCAGCGGATTCCACGGGGACAGCGGCGAGATTCCATTCGCCTTGGGGCATAACCACCGAGGGGACGGATCTGTATATAGCAGACAGCCTCAACAACACCATTCGCAAGAGGGACATATCCACAGGCGTTGTCACCACGATTGCAGGCACGGCGGGTTCTACCGGTTCAGCAGACGGCACAGGCACCGCAGCGAGATTTCATACTCCAGCCGGTATAACCACAGATGGGACGAATCTGTATGTAGCGGAGAACGGCAACGGCACGATCCGCAAGATCGTCATGTCTACAGGCGTTGTTACCACGATCGCAGGTACGGCAGGTTCTTACGGCTCAGCAGATGGCACGGGCGCTGCGGCACGATTCAGCTACAACCTTACTAGCATAACCACTGACGGCACAAATCTGTATGTGACGGACAATGCCAACAGTACCATCCGCAAGATCGTCATATCCTCAGGCGTTGTTACCACGATCGCAGGTATGGCAGGGTCTTCCGGGGAAACGGATGGTACGGGCTCCGCAGCAAGATTTCAAAGTCCTTTTGGCATAACTACAGACGGGACGAATCTATACGTAGCAGATTTCGCCTATGGCACGATCCGCAGGATCGTCATATCCACAGGCGTTGTTACCACGATTGCAGGAGGAGGAAGTTCTTCCGGATCAATGGATGGCACAGGCTCTGCGGCGAGCTTTGATGCTCCAGCCGGCATGACCACAGATGGGACGAATCTGTATGTGGCGGAAAGCGGCAACGACACGATCCGCAAGGTCGTCTTGGCTACAGGCGCTGTTACCACGATTGCAGGTACAGCAGGTTCTTACGGCTCGACAGACGGCACAGGCTCTGCGGCGAGATTTCAAAGTTCCTTGGGGATAACCACAGACGGGACAAATCTGTATGTAGCGGACAGCGGCAACAATACCATTCGCAAGATCAGCGCTATTACGACCGCCCCATCATCCGCCCCGACAGGGGTAACCGCCACTGCCGGCAACGGGCAGACAATATTCACTTGGAACCCCGTTTCCGGCGCGACTGGCTACAATATTTATTGCGCTCCTGGGACGAGCGTAACCGTAACCACCGGTATAAAGATCGCCTATGTTGTTGCAAGCCAGTATCAGTTAGGTGACATCGTTCGGTATGCTTATCCGGGGGTTTCGAGCGTAACCTACACGTGCATCGTAACGGCGGTCAATGACTTCGGGGAAGGCACGGCATCGAGCCCGATATCGCCAACGCCACCGCCCACGTGTTCCAACGGTGCCACTGATTATCCGACCTGCACGCCGCCTACGTGCTCGAACGGTGCCACCGATTATCCGACCTGCACGCCGCCTACGTGCTCCAATGGCGCGACTGACTATCCAACCTGCACGCCGCCTACGTGCTCCAATGGTGCGACTAACTATCCGACCTGCACGGCGACAGGAGGGACGGGATATTTTTGGGCAAATTGGAGTTGCGGATCTTCTTCGCAATGTGCCTCCCTGATGGGCGCATTCAGTGGCTCTGCCGGTCCCATGTGTAGCCTTAATAGCTGCAGCACTTGGGGAAATCGATACATCCAGGGTGGCTATTCGTGCTCAACTACCGCATCTTCTGCAAACAGAACAACCGGGACGCCGTCAAATGGAACTTGTTACCAGAGTGGTGTCGATTTTTAGAGGCCGACAGGGAAGCAGAACAAGAGCGCTGGCCTATGGAGGGCGGCGCGCTTGGGCTTTGTCTCTGATTGTCATCTTCATGGCGTTGCTGGGTTCGGCAGGAATGGTGGCTTGGCGGCACGACAGTGCGCAGCAGAGCGCCGGTATAGGCTCGCAAACGCGGCAGGAGCGGGCGGCCGCCCCAGGCTACGCCGCAGCGCCGACCCATGCCCCGGGTCCAGCCGCTGCCGCAACCGAAAGCACACCAACACCGCTTGTTTCAGGGCAGTCCGATCCGTTCAAAGCTTTTCTGGAAGCGCACGCGGGCGCCCCGCTTGCACAACCTGTGCCACAGAATCCGCAGGCCATACAAGATACTTTTCAAGAGGCCGTGAAAAGACAGCAAGCCGCCGGCACGGCTAATCCGTTCGGGTTGGGGCGTTAATCGGTGCCGATGCTCCCGGTCGGGATCGAAGACTGGGCTGCGGCGGAGAGGACGGCGGCCACGGCATAGCGGAGTCCGTAATTCCAATGCGCGCGGAGAGCCGCGCGGATGCTTGATTCGCGGACTTCACCTTTGGAAGTTGTTCCCCGAAGTACCCCTGCGCCTATCCGTGCGTTCACGGATGTGCGTCGCCGGGCGAATGTTGCTTCAGACCGCGCACGGTGACATCATCGCGGCACCCGACTATAGCAAGGGGGTATTCGTGACCGCAGAAAACAAGAGTTTCATTGTGGCCTCGATTGCCGCCGCACTATTTGCGACGGCGGCACCATGCATGGGACAGACTTCCCGGAATGGAGTCTCCGGTGGCTATACCGGCAGCGACCAATGGTTCAAATCTCAGTCGGACTCGGCACGACAGCGAGCTACGCTGCAAAACAACTTGGGTGCGGACAACGCCGCCGCCGGCGGAACCGGAGCCGAGATCCGGCTGCAAATTACATTTCCGGATACGCAACGCGGCCTCGGCAATATCACGCGCGTCGTACTGAAACCGGCGGACGCGGGCGCCGCGGCAGTGACCGGACTTGCCTCAAACAAGGTCCGCAACGTCATTACGACTGCGTTTGCTCCGAGAAAGGGCGTGGTCGGAGGACACGACTACTCAGTACTCGTGACGGACGCGCGTGGGCATAGCTACCCGGTCGGACAGATTCGAGTAGAGCCAACCGGCAGTCCACAAACGTTCAACATCTCTGCTCCGTTGCTCCGGTAAGGGCCAGGCGTTCCGCTTCGACAAACGACGGCTCTAGAATTCGGAACCACGAGGCGGCGACTGCGGCGGCGGGCAACGCGCTGTCACGGCAATAATAAAGGGGGAGTCGAGATTACAAAACCTGTGCGGACAATGGCGTCGTTTGCCCAATTGTCTATCTTCGTGCTGGCGATCGGAGCCGCGATCGGTCAGCCGGCCGCATGGGCTGCCACGATCAGCGCTTCGCCGCTCCAAGCTGAACCCGGCGGCACTGTGCAGCTATCGGGGACAGCCAAGCCCGGCTCCTCCATGAGCTTTACGGTGTCCGTCGATGGGAAAGCGCGGCAGGTCGGAGTGGCTCAGGTGGATGGCAAGGGGCACTATTCGCTCTCCATCAGGGTTCCACCCGACGTGTCCGCGGGGCCCCTCACGATCATGGGAGGCTGTGATGCCTGTGGCAACGGATGGAGCCGTTCGCAGGTGACGGTGGTCCAAGCGCAAACCTCACCCTCTCGGGGAAGAAGCCGCACGCAGTCGCTGCCGACGTATTCGAGCAGCACTGCAACGCAGCGGCAGCCTGTCGACTCTCCCGCGACCGGCCGCACGCAATCCTTGCCGACGTATTCGAGCAGCGCGGGAACGCAACAACAGGCCGCGTCGCCTCCGGTCGCCGGCCGCACCCAGTCTCTACCCACCTATACGACCGGCACAACCAGTAGTGCAGCGGCACAACAGAGCGCCGCACGCGCGCCACCCGCCGAGCAGGTGCAAGCGCTTCCGCCGCCAGCCGCTAGCGCAGTGGCACAGCAAGATCCCAGGGCCGCTGGGGCGAGATACCATATTCAGCCCCTGATGCCGCCATCGGGTACGGCGGGCGGGTGCGTGCCGGCTCAAGTCAAGACGATCCTGCCTCAGCCCGCAGAGCGGTGCTTCGGCGCGATCGGCAGCGCGTGCGACGATCAGGTCGCGAAGCGTCGCATTCCGCTGAAGGGAAATGACAGTAATCGGGCAATCGTAAATCCGGACTGCACGATCACGATCGCCGTCTCGGTCGGTTCGATACTGCACGACAACTGCTGCAAACGAAATGGCAACGGCCTGCACTGTCGTGGAGCCGAGCCGGGCGACATGGCCGTCGACTTCGTAGATGACAGCAAGGTGTGCGCCAGGGAATGGCGAAAAGCGTCATACGACGTATTGGAGGGGCGCTATTGGTTTGAGAAGTTCGGTCCGTACGCCAATGACGCTACCGCCGATCCTCTCGTATACACCAACGGGCGCCATTCGAAATTGCCGGGCCGCTTTGGGGTGCAGGATCATCCGGTCGATTTTCAATGGGGCGAAACCGAAGGAACTCGGAAGCTGAAAGCACCATCCGGTATTCGACTGGAGATCTACGATGTCGAGTTCTGTTCAAGCGGCCACTTTTCCTCCACCGGGTGGTGCTCAGCGGGAGCGATCTGTTCGAATCAGAACGAGCTCGACGCCGCCAATCAGAAAGTGCGCGATTGGGAAACTTGGCGCATGAAAAAGGAGAATGAAGCCAAGCGATATTGGAACGTCGACCCCAAGGCCGTGGCGATCAGGTTGGAAATCGCATCGGCGGAGCCAGATCACGCTGCACGCGTGGCGAACCTGACAAGGCTCCAGGGAATATTCAACACTCGCAATTCGCACTGGGGAATCTGTCAGTGACGAAGGGGATCGAACAACCTGCGGCGAGCCGCGCGAATGCTTGATCCGCGCAGTTTGGATTTTGAAGTTGTCCCCAAAGATGCCCCGCCAGTGCTCGCGTGACATCGAATCGAAGCATGGCGTTCAGCGCCGAATGTCCAACCGCGTCCGATAGCGTCCGACGAATGCATGTCATTCCCGCGAAAGCGGGAATCCAGGATCTTCAACCCCTCACTAGTTCGCGCCCCCGCTGCCGGCGCGCAGTTGGGCGAGCACCGCCAGCGGGGGCGCGCATCCCTGGCCGCGTAAGCCGCCGCAAAGCGCCGCAACGGCAGTAACACAATGCCGTTCACTGACAAAATGTCAGTGATCCTGGTTCACGGTGTTATCGGGCCAAGTCGCCGTGCAGTTTCGATCGGCTAAACACAATGCCATTCAGTCTCAATATGAGACTCGGCCGGGTTCGCAGCCTTTACTCCGGGTGGCTGACTTTACGTGCCTGTAGCATGCAAACTCCTAACATCAGGGGTACTGTCCCCGCCCGATCTAGCCGCTCACCGCTACTCGCCAATGCCGGTTGCGCCCACTCGAGCGAAAAGCGAGAACCGCTGGCAACTTAAATTCCCCCTGAGTTGGTGGGTTGCTATGAACGGCTGATTGGTCCAAAACCGATTGACAGAGTTCAGACAAAGGACCTCGTTGCTGAGCGCGTCAACCGTCCGCTGCTCGGTGCGGACGCTGACGATCTGTTCGAGAGGCAATCAGCGGAGCCGGCAGGAATGTCTGCTTTCCCAAAACGTGAGCTGGTCCTCTCGACCCAAACATTGCGTTCGAATCGGCTGAGCTGAGCGTCGCAACGCTGTTTGGCGCCTGCGTGTTGGAAAGCTGCCCGCGCGCGCCTGGTCGCTATCGCGTCAAGATTAGGCAGCCGGCGTTCAGGGCCCGACGCAGAGCCTTCCACGGCTCTCTGTTGCAGGTGCCTTTGCTTAGGCGTATTAATGGCGATGGTGCGCGCAAGGCATTGATTCGAGGGCAGGACAATGAACAATCGAGCGTATAAGGTGTCAACCACGCACTCCCTTTACGCCCCCTACTTCAAGTTAGATTGCAGGAGACCACCGTGCCACTTGAATTAACTCAGATCCAGCAACTTCGTGACTATCTGCGCGGAGTGATGGACCGCGCTGAACACCACGCCGGAAACGTTGATGCAATCGCGCTCGCGATCGCAGGCGCAATAATCTGGCGCATGGACGATGAGCCGCTGGAGGCCTTTGCGCGTGAAGGGCAGACGAAGAATGTTCTGTGGGCGCGGTTCAACGGGCGCCGGCTCGCCTTCTCATACAACCATACGGATGAAACGATCGAAATCCGCGAGAACTCGACACAAGGTCGCGTGCTGCGCTCCTTCAGCAATGATAATTCGGCTTCCGATGTGGCGGATTTCTTCCGAAACCTGTGAATCTGCAATCCAACTTTAGCTGCTGCGGACGGGCCGGAAGCGTCGTGCCGTCTTTCACCATAGTGCGGGCCCGCCGCAGAGCATAACGTTCGGCGTCATTCGGCTGTGCGAACCGGGCGACCGCGTTAACACCTTTGGGGCCGTGACAATGAGTCTTACCGATCGCGAAGAACAAAAGCTGTTCGAGAACGAGGCACGCAGGATTGCCAGACAACTCTGGCCGACAGCAGAGTACGACGGGGCCCGAATCGTCGACGGGTTGGAGCGTGACGGCATCTTCGAGACCGAGGACTGCATCCACCTCCTTGAGGCTACCGTCTCAAGGTCCAGAGACAAAGCCCAAGAGGATGGAAAGAAGCTAACGACCCTTGCCAAGAAGTTACAGTCGAAGAACCCTCAAAAGGCGGTGAAGTGCTGGTTTGTCACAAAGGACGAACCCACTGCCGATCAACGGGACGTTCTCAGTCGACACCACAGCCTTGTGATTGCCCTCTCGTTTGCTCAGTTTCAAAGCAAGCTGATCGACGTGCCCTCCTACCTGAGTCTTCGTGATAACTACGCCTTCGGAAGTGTTCGCGATCCCGCCACGGGCAGTCACAGCACGCCGATAGAGTACGTGCCCCTGGACATAATTCAATCGGAGACCGACAAGCTCTGGAACACGGGCGAGATCGGAGACGCCTTGCTGAATGGCGCGCGCTTTGTAGTTCTTGGCGACTATGGCGCCGGAAAGAGTATGACTCTCCGGGAACTGTACAAGGAACTGCGGAAGGCTTATTTCAACCGACGCACGACGAAGTTCCCCATTTACATCAATTTACGTGACCACTTCGGTCAGACGAACCCAGCCGAAGTACTCGAGCGCCATGGTAGGAATCTAGGCTTTCCCTATCCGCCGCATCTTGTTAGAGCGTGGAGAGCGGGCTACGTAGTCTTGCTTCTCGATGGCTTCGACGAACTCACCACCAGTGGGATTCAAGGCGTCTGGAAGCGGCTCCAAGACACTCGATTCCGAGCGATGCAGGCGGTGCGCGAGTTTGTGCGGGCTCAACCGGCCGACACCGGAGTGGTGCTAACCGGCAGGGCGCACTTCTTCGACAGCGAGAAAGAGCGTCGAAATGCTCTAGGAATGACGTCCGGTTTCGCCGAACTGAGCCTAAATGAATTTAGCGACGAGCAAATCCAGCGCTACTTGGAGAAGAAAGGCCTCCGCGCCAAGGTTCCTAGCTGGATGCCGTCAAGGCCGCTGCTTGTCGGCTACCTTGCAGCACACGGCATACTGGAGAACGCGGCCGCTGACGACAAGGAGTCCGGGAAGCAGACCCTCGCCACGGATCCGGCAAGAGGCTGGGATCTAATATTGGATCGAGTCTGCGCGCGAGAAGCTGAGATCGAGGCAGGGATAGATGGACAGACAGTTCGGCGAATCCTTGAGCGGTTGGCTACCGTGGCTCGAACCAGTCAGAGCGGTGTCGGTCCGCTATCGCCTGATCAAGTTGTTACGGCATTCTCGGATATCTGCGGATATCAGCCTGATGAGAAAGGTCTTGTGCTTCTGCAACGTCTTCCGGGGCTGGGCATAGACCGAGCAGATGAGGGTACCCGCGTTTTTCTCGACGAGTCGCTCGTTGACGTATGTCGCGCTGGTGATGTCATCCACTTTCTCGCGGACCCTTTTGGGATAAGCCCTCAGGTATTTCGAGGCGCAGAGTTTGGACTAGACACTTTGGGCGTCGGACTGTGCGTCGTAAAGGCGCAGGACGCGAGCCTCTCGAATGGAAAGATGAACGCCGTACTGCGCAAGGCAGCCGAAGCTGACGAGTCGAGCGTCCTCTTGCTTGATCTGTCCAGGATAGCGATCGAGCTCGGCTGCGCTATCGAAACACCGTTACTGCTTCGGGATATGTACATTCCGTCCCTAGAGCTGTCTGACGGCACCAAGAATTGCTCGCCGCTTCGCTTCCGCGACTGCCTTTTCTCTCGTCTTGCACTGGACCCTGACGTAATCGCAGCCCACCTCCCACGATTTGACGGTTGCTACATCGACGAACTCGAAGGTCGGTCGTCACGCAAAGATCTCCCTCAGGAGGTATTTGACAAGACCTGTGAGATCGCCAAGTTCTCGGAGGCGCCGGAGACGACGGATGCGATCAGCGGGATGGACTTGCCGCTTGGCGCCAAGGTGCTCCTCACAGTGCTCAAGAAGATCTACCTTCAGGCCGGCTCCGGTCGTAAGGAGAACGCCCTACACCGAGGACTAGATCATCACGCGCGTCGATTCGTTCAACCGGTGCTGCGACTTCTCCAGGCGGAAGGGTTGGCCTCACCCTACAAACGGGCCGGTCTTGACATGACCATTTGGGTGCCCGACCGGCCACGAGCTGCAAGAGTCGCAAAGATTATCACTTCGCCCAGAACTTGCGGCGACCCTCTTCTGACAAAAGCAGGGAACCTTTCGTGACACGGATGACGCGCGAACATCGCGCTGCAGTGCAGCCACAACAGCGGCGCTGCGCTTGCTGTTGCGGCCTCTGAGCGCGTGCGTTAGACATCACAATGCCGGCAAGCTCTGGTGGAACGAGGTACGAAGACGAAGAGTTGGACTCTCTATTCAAGGCCGTGGGCTTCGTCGTCGTTCAGTGGGGCCAAGCTGAACAATCGCTGGACATGCTCGTGGCAATGATCTACCAGCAGCTTGGTGGCAAGCAGTTCGCGAAACGCCTGCCGAAGATGCTTTCGACGAAACTCGAGTTTTTAACTGAGTGTCTATCCAATATTTCAGCCCTGGCTCCGTTCAAGGCTGAAGGCGACGCGCTCGTTGTAGATTTTCAGCGACTGAGCGACAGGCGACATGATCTTATCCATGGCGCGGTCGCGAGTCTTTCACCGCAGAACGGTGCATTCGTATTCGCGAAGTTCGACATCGAAAACGATTTTCACCGCGTACGTGAATTCCGCTTCGAGATCGCTGATTTCCCGGCACTGACGAAGGAGCTTATTGATCTCGGAGGGCACGCGACCACGCTTGCGCGGTGTATATGGGAGCTAGTCCCGAAGTGATGCCGTTCGATGTGATGTCGAACTTTAGTTGGTGCGGACGGGCCGGAAGCGGCGTAGCATTTCTTGGCAACGCGGCGGTCCACCGCAGAACATCGCGTTGGGCGTTTCAATAGCCGAGGCCGTACACGATGATTGGTTCCAGAACTCGCTATTCGCTTGCTCAGTTTCTTGAGCTTTACGAGCCCGCCCTCGTGGTCGTTTTGCTGGGTAAGCATCAAATGCATAGCTCTGTCGGACACGGAAGCTTGCTGATTGATGTCCTTCAGTCCCTCCGCTCTGCGGCAGACGAAAAGATTCTTTCACTCCTTGAAGAAGTCGCGCGAACGAGCGGAGATCTCCGAGCCAGAATTAACCCAAGGTACCGTCACGATGAGAGATTCTCCGACCTATGCCGTTGCCTTCAGCTCGATGGCTACGTTATCGAGAATAAGAAGATCATGCAGACCGATCCTTCCATCGGCGATGCACCACCGCTCGAAGACGACCTCATTGAAGCATTGAAGGTCTCTGGCTTGTCGGAGACAGACGCCATTGCTAAGAAGATCAACGACTCCTCCGAGTCCTTTCGGTCATCACCACCGAACTACAACGCTTGCCTCAATGACATTCGTGTCGCGCTGGAAACCCTGGCCCGTGCAATTGCCGTTACGCGCCAAGTCACTGGCGCTCCACCATACGATCAAACCAAGTGGGGTTCAGTAGTCAGTTTCTTGAGACAAGTGGAGTTCATTACGCAAGAAGAGGAGAAAGGTCTCGCGGGTGTGTACGGCTTCGTTAGTCCAGGTTCGCATCGCCCACTTGGTATCCCAGAAGAACAAATGGCCCGTCTGGGAAGATCGCTTGGTCTCGGCATGTGCTGGTTCCTTGTAAAGAGTTACCAAAGTGCCGCATAACGCGACGCCCAACCTCTCGGTAAACCGGCCCGCCTGCAAGCTGCGCTTGAAGGTTCCCTTTGCGCTTCGCGCTCCAGCGGCCGGTTACCTAACACGTTGGGCGTCGCAGACGTGAGAGCCGTTCTCCTTACTGCCGCGTTATTCGTCTCTGTCACCGCCCTTGCTGCGGATGGAGGCTTCGACCTTAAGGGCGTTGCGTTGGGGGCATCAGAAGCCGAGGTAACCGGACGCTTTCCGACCGTCACGTGTCGTGATCGCAATGCCGCAACGGTCGAACGAATGTGTGTGGTCCTGAAAGACACCTATGGGGGCGCGGAGGCTAGCCTCTTCTTTGCCCTCATCGACGGGAAGGTCTCGAACATGTCGGCGAGGTTCAATCCACGAGACTTCGCAAATGTCGCCGCCGCAATGAAAGAACGGTTCGGTTCTCCCTTTTCCGAGGAAACCGAGACCCTGTCGAACCGAATGGGGGCTCAGTTTCAGAACCAGGTCCTCACCTGGAAGCGCAGTGGGGAGCTCGTGATGGCAAAGCGCTACTCCGGGTCTCTCAATCGTGCATCCGTGACCTTCCTTTCCGAAGCCTCGATCGAAGACTTCAAACGGCGCTCTGGCCAAGAGAAGCGTGAGCGCGCCAAAGATCTCTAATGTGACGACGCCCAAACATCCGATGAACACGGACCCTCCACGAGCGGGCTTCGCCTGCTCGTGGAGGGTCGGCTATCGGGAACGTTAGAAGTACCCGAGGACGCCGTGCGCCGCTTTACCGATGCCGCGAGAAAGGCCGTAGCAGACCAGAATTGGTTTGCAGCCCTCTTTGTGAGTCTGGCGCTCCCCGATATCTGCGGATCTCTCGAGAATCCGACCGCTAAGGTGGGGGAACGGTATATGAATTGGTTTAACCGCTATCTCGCGCCTCGCTACGGGAAGATGTTTTCCGCCGAGGACTGCTATTACTTTCGGTGTGCATGTCTCCACCAAGGGCTAGGAGCGCACGAAAGATCAAGAAATGATGGCATCCATTTCATACCGCCACCGCCCCGCGGAAACATTGTTCACTTGAATTTGCTAAACAATGTGCTTCAAATGCAGATTGATATATTCTGTATTGATGTGTGCGATGCCGTTGAAAGGTGGACTGTTGATGTCGCCGGCAACGCTGAAATTCAGGGGCGTATCTGCCAACTCCTTCACATTCACCCATTGAGCTCTCTTCGCCCCTTCATCGCGTTCGATTGAAGGATGGGTACTTCCAATTCTAGGTGCTGCGGACGGGCCATCAGCGCCGCGCGATTGCAACTGTCTGTGCGGGCTCGCCGCAGACCACGACGTCGAACAGTTGCTTTCGGAAGAACTGACCGGCAGGTTTTGGATCAAGAGCGCCAGTTCGCCGTTCGTGTAAGCAGACATTCGCAGCGTTCTTGTTCGTGGACTTGGCTGCGCGTCTTTAATGGCAGCTCAGGCCGGCGGGTTCAACCGGTGGATGCAACACACTAGATACTGCGTAAGCAGAAGGAGTGTTGCAGATGAAGCAGAGACCACGGATTTACTACACGGAAGGCCAGAAAGCGCTGATGTGGGATCGCTGGCAAAAAGGTGAGTCCTTGCAGCAGATCGCACAGTTGTTTGATCGAAACCACTCATCGATACAACAGATTCTGGCAGACACAGGTGGAATACGTCCGGCGCAACGTCGCCGTTCGAGATTGGCGCTGACTCTAGCTGAACGAGAAGAGGTATCGCGTGCTGTGGTGGTGGGTCAGTCGATCCGCTCGATAGCAAAGCGACTGGGGCGAGCGCCGTCCACCGTCAGCCGTGAGATCAAGCGCAATGGTGGACAGGGATGCTATCGGGCGAGTCAGGCTGACCAGGCTGCTTGGGATCGGGCAGGTCGCCCCAAGAGCTGTAAACTAGCTGAGAATCGAACGTTGGCGCACATCGTGGCACGTAAGCTCCAATGGCAGTGGTCGCCCGAGCAGATTGCTGGGTGGCTAAAGCGTACTTACCCGGGCGACGAGACCTACCAGGTGTCACACGAGACAATCTATCGCAGCCTGTTCATTCAAGCCCGTGGCGCCCTGAAGAAAGAGCTGTTGCAGCATTTGAGGCGCACACGAGCAATGCGCCGTTCGCGCCATCACACGCAGAAGACTGACAATCACGGCAGAATCACTGACACGGTGTCGATCCGCGAGCGTCCTGCCGACGTTGAGGATCGTGCCGTACCAGGGCACTGGGAAGGCGATCTTCTCTTCGGAGCCAACAACACGCAGATCGCCACACTGGTTGAGCGCCACACCCGCTTTGCCATGCTCATCAAGGTCAAGAGCAAGGACACGGCGACCGTCGTCGCCGCGCTCAGCAAGCAGGTACGCAAACTTCCCACAGAACTGCGCCGCTCACTAACCTGGGATCGCGGCAAGGAAATGGCAGACCACAAGGCCTTCACCCTGGCTACCGACGTGAAGGTCTACTTCTGCGATCCTCGAAGCCCCTGGCAGCGCGGCAGCAATGAGAACACCAACGGCTTGTTGCGCCAATACTTCCCCAAAGGAACAAACCTGTCGGCTTACTCTCAGTCGTATCTGAACAGGATCGCTTTAAGACTCAACCAACGTCCCAGGAAAACCTTGGGGTTCGAGACGCCCGCCGAGAGACTAAGGGCGGTGTTGCACTGACCGGTTGAACCCGCCCCGAGAACCGGCCGGTCGCGACGTAAGAGCTGAGTGAACACATAGGATTGAACCGAGACCCATGGGTGTCCGCTTTGCGGGTGTTCACATGCCGACGCTGCAAGGACTTACTCTGCCGACAGGTGACCGCAGACTGCACGCCCACGTTTGAGTATTACGGGGACCTACGGGTACAACAGTACTATATGGAGAAGAAGCCCCGAGTAATACGAACCATGCGGAGCGCGGGCGCCCGAGACCGGAACGCCTCGCTATTACAAGTGTCAGCGCCTACGTGCACGCTGCATGCGAGACGCCAGCAGCCGTTGATCGGGTTCGCCGCGCAAGCGTTTCGGTTCCCTGGAAATCAAGCCACGCTCCCGCGCAGTGGTATCACTTCCGCTCCGGCCTTCAACTTGTCCAGATAATCCGCCCACTGCTGCATCATCGCGCGGCGGGCCGATAGGAACTTCGTCCGGTTGTACGCCGCGCCAAGGGCACCGGGAACACGGTGCGCCAATTGATGCTCGATCACCTCGGGGGCGATGTCGAGCTCCTGGTGCAGTATCGTGCGCGCCATAGCGCGAAAGCCGTGGCCTGTAATTTCGGTCTTGGTGTCGTACCCCATGCGCCGCAGTGCCGCATTCACCGCTGCTTCGCTCATGGCCTTGTGCGGATCGCGCCCGGGAAAAACGTAGCGCCTATCGCCGGTTAGCGCGTGAAGTTCCCTCAGGATCGCCACAGCCTGCGATGCGAGGGGCACCAGGTGTTCCGTCTTGGTCTTGGTCACGAGGTAACGCCATTCGGCCTTCTCGAGGTCGAAGTGCGCCCATTCCGCCTTGCGAAGTTCGCCCGGGCGAACGAAGAACAAGGGGGCGAGCCGCAGCGCGCATTGGACTTGGAATGAGCCCCGGAAGCCGTCGATCGCGCGCAGCAGTTCGGCCACGGCCTTTGGCTCGGTAATGGCCGCGAAATGATCATGCTTTGCAGGCGGCAGAGCCCCCTTCAGATCGGCGCTAGGATCGCGTATGGCGCGTCCGGTGGCCACGGCATACCGAAGCACCTGGCCGCAGTTCTGATGCACGCGGTGGGCCGTATCGAGCGCGCCACGGCCTTCGATGCGCCGCAGGCACGAAAGCACGTCGGGTGCAGTAAGCTCGGCGATTGGCTTGCTCCCCAACCAAGGGAACACGTCCTTTTCCAGCCGGAGGATGATCTTCTCGGCGTGGCTCGCCGCCCAATTGGGCTTGTGCTTCGCGTACCACTCGCGCGCCACGACCTCGAAACTGTTGCCCGCCCGGTCAGCCCTGGCCGCTTTTTGCGCTTTGCGGTTCTCGCTCGGGTCGATGTCGTTCGCCAGAAGCTTGCGGGCTGCGTCGCGCCGCTCGCGCGCATCCTTCAGGCTAACGGCGGGATAAATGCCGAGAGACAGCCGCTTCTCCTTGCCGTGGAAGCGGTATTTCAGGCGCCACAGCTTTCCCCCGGCGGGCGAGACTTCCAGATACATCCCGCCGCCGTCGTACATGCGGATTGGTTTTTGGCCGGGCTTGGCCTTGACGATCGCGGTATGGGTCAGGGTCATCGCGTCACCCTGGGGGCTACGCGTCGCGTCGCATTCAGAAATCCGCGGAGCTCTGCGGTTTCGGCAGGGGTCAGGGTCAGACGGAACGTGCCCAAGCGAAGTGACAGCGCGCCATCGTTGTCGAGCGTGAAACGCGTCGCGGCGATTTGTCGCGCTTCCTCGGCGCGCTTTGCCGCCTTTTGCACTTTGCGCTGTTCACCGGGGTCCGTGCCATCGCGCAATAGTTTGCGGGCCTGGTCGCGCAGTTCTCGCGCTTGGTCGAGCGATACTTCGGGATAGACGCCCATCGAAAGCGACTTGTGCTTCCTGCGGAACATATAACGGAAGCGCCACCACTTACCGCCGGATGGATCGACCAGGAGGAACAGCCCGCGCTCGTCGGAAAGCTTGAAGGCTTTCGCGGCCGGCTTAGCTTCAAGAATTGCAGTATCGGTCAGGGGCATCGGGGGCATCCATTTCCGTTTGGACGCTCGGCTTCGCCAATTATGCCCCCGGAAATCGTCGGATTGCAACGGACCCTATCAGGCCACAACGGACAAGAAAAAGGCCGGAAGCCTTGTTTCTACTTGGCTTTCCGGCCTTCTTCGGACGTCTTCGGATGATGTCTTGGTGGAGACGAAGGGGATCGAACCCTCGACCTCGGCATTGCGAACGCCGCGCTCTCCCAGCTGAGCTACGTCCCCGAGAGCCGCGTATTCTAGCCTGATCCGGCGAAGCGGACAAATCCCCCCGCCGATGGAACAAAGCGGCGCCGGAAACGGTTTACGCGCCGGGAAGTCCAACATTCAGTCCTCGACATGCGAGGCCGTCCATGAAAACCCGCTATCTGCCCGCGCTGCTGCTTCTGCTCGCCCTCGGCGCCCACGCCGCCGTGGAGGCGCCCCGGTACGCCCCGGGCGACACCTGGAGCTTCCGCAAGATCGACGGCTACAACCACGAGGTCCGCGGCACCTACACGTACACGGTGTCGGCGGTCGCCCCGGACGGGATCAGCATCGAGCGGCGATCGGCCGACGGCAAGCTGCTCGACACGGCGACCCTCGCCGCGCCGGGGATGCTCACCGCCGGGAGGTTGAATGACCGCGCGCGCGGCAGCCTCGAGCCGGCGCTGCAGCTGCTGCCGTTTCCGCTCGAGGAAGGCAAGCGCTGGCAGCAGAGCGTCGTGCGCAAGGACCCCGTCGAGTACGGAGCGCGCGAGGTGAAGGTCCACGGCAAGGTGCAGGGCTGGGAAACCGTCAAGGTCCCGGCCGGGGAATTCCGCGCGCTCAAGATCGTGCGCGAGCTGTATCTGGGCGACGAGGACGCGTTCCGCGGCCAGACCAAGCTCACCCAGCATCTGTGGTACGTGCCCGAGCTGCGCCAACTCGTGAAAGTGCAGAACTGGGAGGAGTACCACGAGGACAGGAGAGGCGGCGTGGTCCCGTATTACCAGGGCGATCGGGAGATCTTCGAGCTGGTGTCGCACCGGGCCGGCGCGAGCTGAATCTAGTTCTTCGCCGCGGCGCGGGTGAGGCGGTCGAGCACCGCTTCCCAGCCGGGGGCTTCGGCGGGCGCCTCGACGAGGATGAGCTCGCACGCGCAGGCGTCGAGCGCGTGCAGGCACGCGTAGAGGTCGTGGCCGTAGCGCGCCGGGTCCGCCGGCATGACGATCCATCGCACGCTCGCGTCCGCGGGCGGCTGCGCGCGCAGCGCGAGCAC
>Ga0082335_1004159_pt1 | contig 22304 bp, 14 predicted proteins | sample Subgrocontami58m_FD_72375 | JGI IMG/M metagenome (GOLD analysis project Ga0082335, IMG submission 72375) | Subsurface groundwater microbial communities from S. Glens Falls, New York, USA - GMW37 contaminated, 5.8 m (SPADES assembly) (version 2) ...
GGCGGCCCAGCCACCGGGTCCAGCCGCCGCGGCGCTCGAGCTTCCGGGCGAGGTCGAGTTCGTACGAGAGGGTGGCCCGCCAGTCGTCACGCTCGGAAAACACCAGGGTGGAGTCAGCCGTGAATTGATAGTACAAGAGTCCGGTGTTGGGATTCAGGGTCGTCGTCCCCGGGAGGTAGCGGTTGGGGTCCACGGAAAGGGCGAAGTCGCCGTTGCCGGACTGGCTGCCGCCGCCGAGTTTGTGGTTGGTGGCGTCCTCCCGATTGTAGGCGAGCTCGAGGAAGAAATTATCGGCGAGCTTCTGCTCGAGGATCACGGTCTTGGTGATGGCGCCCATCGAATTGGCGCGGCCGGTGCCGACGATATTCACGTCGAAGGGGAAGAACTTCGGATCGAGAATCGTGAAAGGGCTGCCCGCATCGAAAGTCGGGTCGACCCCGGGGAGGCCCGCTGGGTTGCGGACGGCCACGGAATTGCCCCACCCGCGCGTGGCGACGGACGCGTCCTGCATGACGATGGGCGAGTTTCCCGCCTGGAAGAATATCCGGTTGGCGCCGAGGCCGGTGACGTTGGTGTTGTCGAAGACGGGCTTTGCCACCGTGTAACCACTGCCAGGGATTTGATCGGCGCGAAACCAGATGCTGGAAGCGTCATTGGGCGTGATGCGGCCCGCGCGATTCCAGCGGCGTGAGTCCCTTTCGCCCTGGAGGACGAGCGTCGTGCCCTTGAAGGGCTTGAAGGTGAGCGCACCATACAGGCGTTCGTCGCGGTCGAGGTTGGGCCGCTTCTCGGTGTATTCGCGCTTGGAGAGGCCCATGAGGCGCACGGCGAGTTTCTGCGGGAGGACGACGACGTTGGCGTCAAACGTGCCACGCTTGGAATTCTCGGAGTCATACTGCAGTTCGAAACCGTAGCGGTTGCGCATCAGGGCGCGGGCGGGGGAGGCATCGAGAATCCCCGCCGGGCTGCCGAGCCCGAAGAGGATGGCGTTGGGTCCGCTCGCGACAGTGGCGCGCTCGATGTTGAAATTGTCTGTCGGGTTGCTGACCTTGAAAAAATTCCGCGAGAGCGTGCCCGAGCCGATGCCGCGGATCCGGCCGCCCAGGCCGGGATCGGAAACCTGGGAGCCGGGAGTGGCGGGAACGAAATCGGAGGCATTCTCGACGTTCGCGGTATAGATCAGCGCCTGATCAAAGCTCGTGAGGCCGAGGTCCTGCATGAAGTCCTTTGTCAACGTCTCGATTTGATTCGGGACATCCTTGAAGTCGGTGCGCAGGCGGGTGCCGGCGAGGGTTTCGGTCGCGATCCAGCCGGTGTCGGCGGCCTCCGAGATGACGAAAGGCGAGAGCTCGACGATCGGGTCGCCCGCCGTGGCGCTTCGGACGGGCGTGGAACGCGGCGGGGGCAGGGTCTGGGCCAGCGCGATCGAGGCAGCGAAGAGCAACAGGACGGAGGTCGAAGCGAGGCGAAGGGGGTTCATGGCGGTCGGAGGTGCCGGAGCGGAGCATCCCAATTCCAGGGGCGAACTTGATGCTGCCGTCGCGGATTCGGGCGTAAAGGGGGCGACTCACACGTGGCTTCAACGAATCCACACATGGTTTTTGAAGTGCAGTCGCTCCCCGGCCTGTTTCTATCGCGCGCCATGCCCCGCACCGTGAATCTCAAGAAGGAGACCACGATCAATGGCGCGCGCACGCGCCGCTGGCGGGTGCTGGTGAACGATTATCCCGAGCTCGCGACGTTCCATATTGCGCGGCTGGGGATCGAGAGCGCCTGTTTCCCGTATCTGCGCGTGCGCTTGCAGCCGGCCGGCAGTTTTTTTCTGGCGTGCATCAAGGGAGAAGGCCGCGTGCGGCTCGAAGGACGTTGGCAGCGCGTGACCGCCGGCTCGCTCTGCATGGCACCGCCCCGCGTGTTGAATGCGCTCTATGCGCCGCCGGGCCAGCGGTGGATTTATGCGTGGGTGCTCTACGACGAACCTCCCGGACTGAAGCCGCTCGTTGACGCGGCGTCGCCGATGCGCGTGCGGCAGGGCGCGGTGGAACTGGCCCACGCGATCACCGGCCTGCGCCAGGAATGGGACGGGGAGCGCGATCCCGCCCAGATGCACCACTGGGTCAGCATCGTGCATGGCCTGACCTTCCGGAGTGCACGGCCGTGGCGCAGCGGTTCGCGGCTCGCCACCCTGTGGGGCGGCGTCGCCAACGAACTGGCGACGGACTGGAAACTTGCCTCGCTGGCCGAGCGCGGCCACATGAGCGCCGAACATCTCCGCCGGCTGTGCCTGCGTGAACTCGGCCGGACGCCGATGGAGCACGTCTCGTATATTCGGATACAGAAGGCGCAGCAGCTGATCGAGTCGACCGAGGACAAGGTCGAGGTGATCGCCGCCCAGGTTGGGTACCACAGCGGCACGGTGTTCACCCGGGCGTTTGTCCGGTGCGTCGGGATGACGCCGTCGGAGTACCGCGCGCGGCACTGACTTCGCCCCGGTTCGCCGCCCCCGATCGAGCGTCAAGGTTGCAGGCAGCCGGCCCGCCCCGGCACTTTCAAAGACTTGAATTGCCGGGTCAGTTGCGTCAGCGACTCCTCCACCCCCATGCGCTCCAGACTGCTCGCGCCGACGAAGCCGGTGCAGTCGGTGCCGGCGATCACGCGCGCCGCATCAGCCGGGGTGTTGATCGGGCCGCCGTGGCAGAGGAAGAAGATGTCCCGGCGCACCTGCGTGGCGGCGGCGATGATCTCCTGCGTGACCTTGATCGTGTGAGCCCAGCTCACGACGGCGCTCTTCACCCCGATGCTGCCGCCGACGGTCGTGCCGACGTGCGCGATGATGGCGTCGGCGCCCGCTTTCGCCATCGCGACTGCTTCCGCGGGACAGCTGACGTAGACGATCGAGAAAAGATCCATCCGGCGCGCCAGCGCGACCATCTCGTATTCCTTCTGCACGCTCATGCCGGTCTCTTCCAGCACGCCCCGGAAATGTCCGTCGACGATGGTGTGCGTGGGAAAATTATTGACGCCGGAGAAGCCCATTTCCTTCACCTGGCCGAGCCAGTGCCACATGCGACGACGCGGATCCGTGGCATGGACGCCGCAGATCACCGGGACCTCCTCAACCACGGGCAGAACCTCGTATTCACCGATCTCCATCGCGATGGCGTTGGCGTCGCCATAGGCCATCATGCCGCAGGTCGAGCCGTGCCCCATCATCCGGAAGCGGCCGGAATTGTAGATGATGATGAGATCCGCACCGCCTTTCTCGATGAACTTCGCGCTGATGCCAGTGCCGGCCCCGGCCGCGATGATCGCGTCGCCCTTGAGCAGCGTCGCGTTGAGGCGTTCGCGCACTTCCTCGCGCGTGTAGGGATTTCCTTTTCCAGTCCAGGGATTAGGCATGAATCTAGTAGTTGTTCCAGCCGGAGAAAACCGCAGGGCAGAATTTGTCCGAAAGCGTGAAGCGAAGATTCGACGGCGACATGGCGGACAAGGCCGCACGGTGCGCGGGCGGTCCGAGGGCGTAAAGGGTCGGGCTCACACCTGGAACCGACGAATTCGCACACGGCGCATTCGGGCGCTACCAGCGGGAATGTGCGGAATCGTCGAGTGCACGTGTGAGCCGCGCGCTTCACCCGCGATGGACGACCATCATTGTCGGGCCAGCCGCTCCTCCGCCCAGGGCAATTTTCCGCGGCGCAGTCCTGCCCTCGATGCTGATCACCCTCCAGAACATCGCTCATCACGCGCAGCTCGCCAAGAGCACCGTCTCGATGGCCTTGCGCGGACATCGTCGCATTGGCTCCGCGACGCGCGAACGCGTGCAGCAGTTGGCGCAGGAACTGGGCTACCGGCCAAATCCGCTGGTGACGGCGCACATGGCGAGCCTGCGCAACGGCCGATCGGCCGGATGCGGCCTCGTGGTCGGATTCGTCTCGCCGCTCTCGCGGAGCGAAGTCGCGCGATTGCGGGCGCCGCATGAAAACTACTTCTTTGGCGCGCGCGCGCGCGCCGCTGAGCTGGGAATCGGCGTGGAGTATTTCCATTGCGCGGCGGGCGCACGGGCCGGACGCGAGTTGAGCCGGATCCTCGCGGTGCGCGGGATAGAAGGTGTCATCGTCGCACCTGCGACGGACGGAGGTGAACCGTATCTGCCCGCGCTCGAGTGGTCCGGTCTCGCCACCGCCGCGATCGGTCACGCGATCGAGGCGGTCGAGGTTCATTCGGTCGGTTGCGACGAGCCACGCCTTTTTCGAGCGATGGAAGAGCGGATGGCGGCGGGCGGATTTCGCCGGATCGGTCTCGCCTTGCGGGGCGATATCAGTGCGCGCTCCGGGTATGCCTGGCTGGGCGGAATGTTGGCCCACAATGCGCTGCAACCGCCGTCGGCGCGCGTGCCGGCCCTGGTGCCTCCGGCGGGAAAATGGTCGCAGGCGGCTTTCCTCCGCTGGTTTCACCGGCATCGGCCGGATGCACTCATCGTCGGCGACGACGAACCCGTGCGCTGGCTGCGCGCTGCTGGTTTCCGGGTGCCCGGCGACGTGAGTTGTGCGACCCTTGGCTGGAGCGGGTCGTGTCCGGAGTTGGCGGGGTACTATCAGAATTACGAAAGCACGGGGGCGATCGCCCTGGATCTTGTGGTGGCGCAACTGCACCGCAACGAACGCGGGGCGCCCGCGATTCCCCAAAACGTGCTTGTGCAGGCAGGGTGGCGCGGCGGAGCGACGTTGGCGGCGCCACCGGGCCCGGGGAGAATCCTGGACCCATTGCTCGCCGGCATTTCCAGCGATCCCGGCCGGCGCGACGACGGTGCCGCCCTTGCGCATGAACTATAGAGCGTCACGATTGTTTGCGTAGCGGCAGGCCTCCGTGCCTGCCGACGATCGATTATCCGAACGGCAGGCAGGGACGCCTGCCGCTACTCGACTTCGGAGAAACCGCCCCGCCGAATTTCATCCTCGCCGCGCCGTCAGGAAGCGCAGGAGCTCCAGCGCCTCGCGATTCGTCACGCTCTCGAGCAAACCGGGCGGCATCAGCGATTGGGGCAGCACCTGCCGATCCTTGATTTCGGTCTTTGGAATATTGACGGCTTCGCCCGTCGTGCGCACTGCGAGCACCGTGTCGGTCTCGCGCTCGATCATTCCGGATACGACGGAGCCGTCACGCTTCGTCACCACGTTGAGCTGAAAGTCGGCGCCGACGACCGCGTTGGGATCGATGATGTTTTCCAGGAAGTAATCGAGGCCGTTGCGATACGAGCCCGTGAGATCGGGGCCGAGCTTGCCGCCGATGCCGTCCAGCGTGTGGCACGCGGCGCAGAGCCGCTGAAAGAGATCGCGGCCCGCCAGCGGATTGTAGGCCCATTGCGGCGCCTCGCCGTAGCTCTTCCTGAACCGCGCAATCGTCGCCTTCACATCGGCGCTCGACTCCGTCGTGCGGCCCCACACGCGATCGAGGAGCGCGTTCACGCGCGCATCGCGCAGGCTGCGGAGCTGGCGGACGTGAAGCGAATTGAGCTGCTTCTTTTCAAAACGCCCCTCGTCGACCGCGGTCAGGAGGAAAAACGCCAGCGCGGGCCGGCTGGTCAGGGTTTGGAGCGCGGCGGCGCGATCGGCCGGCTTCAGCGCCGGGAAATATTTCATCAGCCCCGGGGCAATCGCGGGATCGTCGCCACCGGCGAGCAGCGGAATCACGTCGCTGCGAAACGCGTCTTCGTCGAGCAGCCGAAGATAGATCGGCAGGGCCGCGGGATCATTCACGCGCTTCAAGAGGTGGAGTGCGCGCTGCCGGTCAGGTACCGTCGCGCTGGCGTCAGCCAGCCGCGTGCGCGTCTGGGCCAGAATGCCCTGGTCGCCGAACAGGGCGGACAGCTCGTTGAGCACGGCCCGCGCCGCGGCATCGCCGGTGTGCGCGAAACGCTCGCGCACGCTTGGCCAGGCGGAGGGCATCGCCAGCGCCGCTTCGTCTTCGAGCCGAAAACCGAGGATGCGCAGTCCACGCAATGCGACCGCTTCGGGCAGGCGTGCGAAACGCGCCGCGAGCAACTCCCGTCCGGCGGGCGTTTGGCCCGCGAACCAGACAATCATGTCCGCCAGCGCCGGCACCGCCGCGTGTTCTGCGAGATCGAGCGTGCGCGGCAAATCGGCGGCGGCGAGCGGCGCCAGTCCGAGCCAGATCATCTTCGGCAGGTAGCGGTCGTTCGCATCTTCGGCGTGGGTCGCGAGCGCCGTCGCGATCGTCCAGCGGGCATCGTTCGACAACGCGGGCAGCGCGGCCGCCAGCGCGAGACGGACGGCGGGCGACCGATCATCGCGCGCCACGCGGGCGAGCGAGTCCGGATCGATGGCGGGCGCCTGGGGACGTTCGGTCGCGAGCTGGACCGCCCACGCTCGCATTTCCTCGGCCGGGTGTCGCAGCGCGGCCGCGTAGTCCCCCGCGCCCAGCGCGCCGGTGACGTGCAGTGTCCAGAACGCCCGCAGCGCGAGCGAAGTTTCGCGCGCCGTCGTCATTTGCCCGCGCAACGCTGTGATCGCCGCGCCCTCAAGCGCGCGGCTCGCGGCGCGCTCTTGCAACAGCCGCCGCGCGGTGCGCACGAACCATTCGTTCTTGTGCGTGTGCAGCGCCGCCAGCTCGCGATCGGTTTTCGCCGCCAGATCGACCGTCGCCGGTCGATAGGTTTGCGCCCACGAGATTCGATACACGCGCCCGTTGGAACGGTCCCAGGCTTCACCGTTCGGGTTGTGGCAGTGCTGCCGATCCGACCAGTCGATGACGTAGACCGCGCCGTCGGGACCATATTGGAGATCGACGGGCAGGTAGGAGGTGTCCGGGACGTGGAGCAAATCGTAGCCCGCGTGGAACGTCTCGTAGCCGGAACCCTGCCGGACGTTGTGCTGGTGATTGATTTGGTGCCCGTGGAGGTTGTGCGTGAACAGATGGTCGCGATAGATGTCGGGCCAGTTGTCGCCGAGATAGATCATCGTGCCGACGTGCGCGTGGCCGCCATAAACTGCCGTCGTGCCGGGTTTGCCGGCGCCGCCTTCGCCGCTGTCGTAGCGCGCGGACGCCAGCAGAAAATTCTTCAACTCCGGCGCAAAATCAGGTGCGCGATTCGAGATGTAGGGACCGTAGCCGGCGTTGCCCTGGTTCCAATAATGGCCATTGCGAATCACGTAGCTGGTGCCGCCGCCTCCGTTGGCGCTGCGACAATGCGTCATGAACAGATGGCCGACTTCATTGAAATCGAGACCCCACTGGTTGCTGCCGCCCGTGGCGAAAATCTCGAACTCATGGCGCGTGGGGTGATAGCGCCAGATGCCCGCGCGCAGCCGCGTGCGCTGCGCATCGGGCGTGCCCGGCTTGCCGACGAGTGATGTCGTGAAGATTCCCTGCAAGCCGTAAAGCCAGCCGTCGGGGCCCCAGGTGAAATTGTTGAGCGTCTCATGCGTGTCCTGATAGCCCCAGCCGTCGAGCAGCACCTGGGGAGGACCATCCGGCTTGTCGTCGTGATCGCGATCGGGGATGAACAACAAATGCGGCGGGGCGCCGACCCATACGCCGCCGAACCCGAGTTCGAGTCCGCTCACGAGATTCAGTCCTTCGGCGAAAATTTTCCGCGTCTCAAAAACGCCATCCCCATCCTTGTCCTCGAGAATCACGATCGAATCGCGGCCCTGGCCCTCGGGCTGGCGCGTCGGATAACTGAACGCCTGCGCCACCCAAATCCGTCCCCGCGGATCGATCGCGAACGCGATCGGTTGCCGCACGTCGGGCTCGGCTGCAATGAGCTCGGCCTGGAAGCCGGGCGTCAGCGCCATCCCGGCGACGAGTTTCTGCGCGTCGGGATTCGCAACGGCATTGGGCTTTGTCGGATTGGGCTCCAGATGCCAGAGCACCGGGCTTTCGTGCTCGCGCAACGCCGCCGCCGCCGCCGCCGTGAAGTCGGGCTCGCGTTCGTGAAACACAAAGTCGTCGAAATTGAGATGCCCCCACGGCCCCTCCGTCGCCTTGTCCACGAGCCGGATGAAAATGCGTTTTCCTTTCACCGCCTCGAGATCGACCACCTGGCGGCGCAGGGTTTCGGAATCCACGCCCGCCGCCTGATGAATAATGGCGCCGGTGTCGGTATTGACGATCTCGACCCGCGTGCGGGTGACATCCTTGCCGCCGCCGACGAGGTAGCTGGCCCAGCGGTGCGTGACGACAAACGGCGCCGACGTGAGCTCGCCGGTCGCGCTGTCGCCCACCTGCATCACCGGCCCGATCCACCGGCGGCCGACTGGATCGGTGGGGAGATCGGACTTGCGCCGGGGCGTCGCCGGTTCGGTGAACCACGTGGGTTGCGACCGCCACGCATCGCCGGAGGCGGTCCAGTCGGCGAGCGTCGAGGTCTCGAAGCTGAAATTGAGCGGCCGGCCGTCAGCGCCGGCGGGCGGGATCGAAGTGGTCGCGACAGCGGGGTCGAACCGTGCGGCGGCCGCCGGGGTGGGCGGCGCGGTGCGGCCGAGATCCGTGAGGCGGATGTTGCGGAACTGGATCTTGGCGGGGCCGGGGCCCATGTGGAGTTGAAGGCCGAGCCGTCCGGAATATTTCGCCACGCTGCTCTCGCGATCGTCGAGCACGGCGGTGAGCGTGCCGTTGACGCGCACCTCGATGTGCGTCGCGGTCGCGGTCACGCGATAGACGTTCCATTCGTTGGCGCGGAACAGCGCGCGGAACTCGGCGGGTGGCGCGAACTCGTCGACCCAGCGCCGACCGTCGGGCGCGGCCGCGACGCGTTTGCCGCGCGGCACGAGAAACGTCCGGCCGTTCTCCTCGTAGAGCGCGCCGAGCCATTGCGCGCCATCATCGAGATCGGCCTGCAAGCCCACGGCCTCGCCGTCCGGGCGCGGTTGTGAGCGAAATTGAATGCCGGAGTTCGTCCGCGGGTTGCCCGTCAGCCGAAATTCGAGCGTGAGGTCGAAATCGTGGACCTCGCCCTGCCACCAGATAAATTCGTTCTTCGGCAGCCGGCCGCCGGCGGCAATCTCGCCGGTAATCGCCCCGTCCTCGACCCGCCAAAGCTGCGCGTTGCCTTCCCAGCTGCCGAGCGTGCGCCCATCGAAGATCGGCAGCGGTGGCGGGGAATCGGCGCGGAGCGCGATCGCGATGAGGGCGGCAATCCCTGCGCTCGCGCGCCGGACCACGAGAAACCAGGCTGGGGTAATTCGAAACATGTTAATGCCGCTGAAACTGGCTTGGACCCGCCGAGGGTAAAGCCTGCGACGCCCACTAGCTGACGACGTTTTTGCACATGGCACCCACCGGCGGAATCAACGTGCTCGGGCCCGAACTCAAGCCCGCGTCAGACAGGGCGTCATCCCCTTGCGCAGGGACGCCCACGGCTCGCGGCCGGAAACGTCGAAAGGGTCAGGCGCCGCCGCCAGGTCGTCGGGCAACTTCGCCGGCGAGAGCATCGCGAGAAAGACCAGGGGCTCCTGGTGCGGATTGTAGGTCGCGTGCACGGTGCCCGCCGGAACGTGGGCCATGTCACCTGCGGCCAGAATGCGATGCTCGTTTCCCACCCATTGCTCCGCGCGGCCATAGAGCACGTAAATGATCTCCTCGCGATGAGGATGGTAATGAAACGGGTGGCAATGCATCGGATCAATGTTGGCGCGAACCAGCAGGAGTTTTTCCGCCGCCACGATATCGGGACGGCAAAGCCATTCGACGTTGGCCCATGGGTTGGACTCGCGGACGGCGTCGGTAATCTGGACGAAGCGGCGATCGGCGGCAGGCATGGCGTGAAATCTGTCAGCGAAAACGGGCGGAGCTCATCGGCGGCATCGGGGGTCGAGCGCGGGGCGCGAATCCGGCCTCAATAGTTTTTCCAACCGGAGAATTTCGCGCCGGGCGCCACCACGACGACCGTAAAGCGAATGTCCACCGGCAGCGCCTCCGGATCGAGTTTGCCGCTGTCGGGTGTGTTGGGAAACGCGGGCGGAAAAAACCCGACCAATTCGCGCGGCTTGCTCCAGTCGAAGGGAGAGAAGGTGGAAACGCTCGTATGCGCGCTCTTCAGGTTTTTGACGGGGAATTCGAACGTCCGGGTGATGGGCGTGCCGCGGTATTGGAAGGCGAGCTCCGGTGAGACCATCGTGGTCTCGGCGTGTTTCCCGTCGAAGGTTTGCCAGTGGTTGAACAGAAGCTTGAAGTCGTCGTGCTTCTTCATCTGCCGGACGATGACCCGGACCTGGTAGGTGCCGTTGGCATAAAAGGGCGGCTTGGTCCAATCGGTGTTCACCCTGACGTCCGGGTTGTCCGGCTTCCATTGGGTTTTGCCTTCGATAAAACGTCCCGGCTTCGTGATGGGTTGATTCCAGTCGAAGACCAAGGCCTCGTTTTCAGCACTTGCGGCCACGAGCCGCAGGGGAAGAACGATCAGGATTGAGAGGAGAGCGACACGGAGCTGGCGGGGTTGCATGGACATTCAGGCTGGACCAACTCCGCTCCGGGTAAAGCTGTGGCGTTGCACATGAGCACGACGATTTTGCACATGGAGTTTCTTAGAGCTCATGGCAAAACCTCGCTGGCGAACGCAGCCGTGGCACGGTCAACCTGACCGTGCTCGAGCCTCCCCGGTGAGCCGAACGCGGTCAGGTTGACCGCGCTACCCAAGACGTGCGTTCGTTCCAACAGGCCATCTCACGGAAACCGCTTCTGCGCGCCGGCAAAACCGGAGCGCACGGTGCCATCGCGCGCGATCAGCGGCTGCGGATTCGGGACGCGGCCGATCGGCCGGCAGCCCGGGCCGATTTCCTCGATGCCGAGGTCGGCGTTCATCGCCTGCGCGAGCATTTGCAGGCGCTGCACGACCTCGGGATGAGCGGCCGCGACATCGGTGGTTTCGCCGATGTCATCACCAAGATGATAGAGTTCCTTGCGATCGACCCGGAACTTCCAGGGCCCGGAGCGCACGCCCAGCAGCCTCGGACCGTAAAAGAAATAGAAGTGGTCGCGCGGCGGTTTCGCCCCAGCCGTTCCGGCCAGCACCGGCCACTGATCGATCCCGTCAATCTTGCGATTCAGCGGCACGTGCGCGCCGGCGAGCCCGGCGAACGTCGGGAGCACGTCCATCATCGACGTGATGGCGTCGGTCGAGGTATTTGCCGGGATCTGGCCCGGCCACCACGCGATGGTTGGCACGCGCATGCCGCCCTCCCAGACCTGCGCCTTCTGGCCGCGCAGCGCACCGTTGCTGCTGCCGTTGCCGATCACCCCGCCGTTGTCAGAGGTGAAGATCACGAGCGTCTTCCCGTCGAGCTTCAGCTCGCGCACGAGATTGAGCACCTGGCCGACGCTCCAGTCGACTTCCGCGATCCAGTCCGCGATTAGCCCGTGGCCCGATTGGCCGGCGAACGACTTTCCCGGATACAGCGGAAAGTGCACGGCCGTGTGGGCGAGGTAGAGGAAGAACGGCCGTGCGGCCTGCTGGCGCACGAACGCCACCGCCTTCTCCGTGTAACGCCGCGTGAGCTCCGCCTGCTCCACCTGGCGCACGCGCGCGATCACCGTTTCATTTTCCAACAGCGGCAGCGGCGGCTGGTCGGCGTTTTTGATGCCGGTTTCGTCGCCATCGACCGCCCTTGGCGGCGCGGGGGGTGGCGGCGGCGACGTCTTTTTCGTTTCCGGCTGCGGCGTGCGTCCGAGATTGCTCTTCACCCCGTCCGCGGCCGGTCCCATGTCGTTGGAGTAAGGCAGTCCGTAGTAATAATCGAAGCCCTGTCGCGTGGGCAGGAACTCGGGCTGGTCGCCCAGATGCCATTTGCCGACACACGCGGTGGCGTATCCCGCGTCGTGCAGCACCTCGGCGATGGTCTTCTCGTCCGGACTCAGACCCACGGCGCCACCGGGAAACAGCACATGGCGGATCGGGAGCACGCGTTTGGGATAGCAACCGGTCATCAAGGCCGCGCGCGACGGCGTACAGAGGGGCGCCGCGTAGTGGCTGGTGAGCTTCCGGCCCTCGCGGGCCATCCGATCAAGGTGTGGCGTCGGATGCTTGCCGCCAAACGGTCCGATGTCCGCGTAGCCGAGATCGTCGATGTTGATCAGGATGAAATTCGGCTTCGGCTCGGCGGCGAGGACGCGCACCTGGCAGAGGATGCCTAGCGCAATCGTGGCAACGCGGAAAAGGAAAGAGTGCATAGGAGATCCTCGAAATCCACTGCGACCTGATGCGGGCGTGAAAGCGCCGGTGGTCGCATCCACCGGCAGGGGAATCATGGCTCTGGTCGAAAGCCGATACCACCTTTGCCGAACTCGTTCAACTTCGCTTGCGCCGAACGACGCCAGCGCTTGTCTCGTCAGCCGAACCCCGCCCTCTGTTTCGTGCTCGCTACTCTCGAAGGCACTGCCCGTCAGGCGCGGACACGCGCGGATGGCGCGTCGAACGAGTTCGGCAAGCCTGCTCTTGGCCCGCAACAAACGGCGCGATGAACATTCGTGGGTGATGAACTCAAATCGTGATCGGGGTCACAACCGTCGGTTGACCCGCCGCGAATTCCTCCAGGCCGGCGGTGCCGCGCTGCTGTCCGCGCCCCTGCTCGCCGGGGAGCGGGCTGCGCTGACGCTCACGAACGATCTCATCACGATCTCGCTCGCGGCGGACGCCAGTGCGTGCGCCGTGATCGACCGCCAGCGTTCCACCGTGTGGCAACTCGACCGCGCGACGCTCGCGTGCCGTCGCTCCACGGCGGAGTATCGCGCCAGCGCGAATCGCGACGAGGGCATCACCCAGCGGATTCCGCTTCCGCTCGAGCCGTTGCGCCAGACGTCGGTGACCCGCGAAGGTGAAACGCTGGTGCTGCGCGCCGCGCTGCCGGAAGGCCCGATCGAATTCGTCTGGTCGCTCGCGGCGGACCACGTCGCGGTGACATTGCGGCAATGTCCGGCCGCGGTGGAATTCGCCACGCTGCCCGGCGTGTTCTATCCGTCGACGGGACCGCACGAGATGCTGATTCCAGTTTACCAGGGCGTGCTTTGCCGGAAATCCGGCCAGCGGTGGGAGCAGAGCACCGATCCGGGCGGCCATACGCGCTGGTCGATGGCCATGGGCGCGATGCTGGCGGAGCGCAGCGCGTTGCTCGTGACGCAGGAATCGGAAACGGATTGGACCGGCACGCGCGGGGAAGGGGAGCGTGGTCCGTTCTTCCATTTCGAGCAGCGGCGCTGCGCCATCGCGGGCTGGTATCCGCGCTCGGTGCGGCTCTATCCGCTCGACCGGAGCATCACGGCCGTGTGCCGGCGTTATCGGGCGCGCGTGCAGGAGCGCGGCGAGTTTGTTTCGTGGACCGAGAAGATTGCGCGGAAACCGGCGGTGAAAAATCTCTTTGGCGCGTTGATGGCCTTCATCGGCTACAACCGCACGACGGAGATCGATTACATCGCGTCGGCGAAAAAGCTGAAGGCGGCGGGATTCGCCAGGATGTTTTTCTATCCCGTGCGGATGGCGAACTACACGCAGAATTTCAAGATGGGCGGGGACGATCCGATTTGGTTTTCCGATGACGACATCCGCCGCCTCAAGGCGATCGATGGTGCGTTCGTGTCACCATGGGCCTGGACGGCGGAGGTGCTCGATGACGGCACGGAGGAAGCCCGGCGGATTCTGCGACACAATCACCGTGGCACGCCGCTGCCGGGGTGGAAGATGGACGACTTCCAGTGGAATCACGTGTGTCCGCCCTACGAGATTGAAACGATGCGGCGGCGGTTCGCCGGCGATTTGCGCGAGATGGACTGGGTGCACTACGACGTTTCGGCGATGGTCCCGGGCTCGGTGTGTTTCAATTCCTCCCATGCGCTGCACGGCCGCCGGCCGCTCGGCCGCCGCGAGTGCCTCGCGATTATCCGCCGCCAACTCGGCCCGGAAACGAACGGCAATCGCGTGGTGTCCAGCGAAGGCTTCGTCGACCGCTACACGGGCGCCTACGACATCGGCACGACGAAATTGCAGCCGCAGTGGGGAACGTACCCGTTCATTCCGGTCCCGATGACGATGCTGGTGTTTCACGATTCGTGCGTCCACGACTGGTGGGAGCACCACAATTACAACGCGCACCCCGGTGCGGCGGAAGAGCGCCGCCTGCGGGTCGGCACGGTGGTGGCCGGTCGCGCCGAGCAGAAGGCGGCGATGGACGCCCTGTATGGCAGTCCGCCAAATGTCTTTCCCTTCGGCCGCCAATACGGCTGGACCGACCGCGCCAAGAACCTGACCTACTCCTACCTCGTGCGAGTCGAGGACGCCGAGGTGCAGCGCGCGATCCATGCGGCGCTGCCCGTCGCGCGGCTGCATGCGAGGATCGGCATGGCCGATCTGCAGTCGTTCGAGTTCCTGACGCCGGATTGTCGCGTGCAGAAAACGGAATTCGCCAACGGCACGAGTATCGTGGCCAACCTCTCGGATCAGGACGCGGAGGCCGGCGGACTTGGCGTGATCCAGGCGTCTACTTGGCGGGAGCTGTAGCTGCGCCTGGGAACGGCCGCGCTCGTCCGCTCTATATACAGAACGTCATTAATCCGCGCAGGTGTAGGCGGGGTGCCCTCACCCCGCGAGTTGGCATTCTCAGGCGATGTCCCGCGCGGTGGGGGCACCGCGCCCACAACAAACGATGCTGTTCACTTAAGACGTCGTGTAGAGCGCAGGGCTACGGGACTGCCTTCACCTTCAGCCGGTTCTCCAGGTAATACACCGACCCGCTCGTCCATTCCTTGCAGACGATGTCGAGATCGCCGTCGCCATCGACGTCGCCGATCACGCCTTCGTGGGCGACGAAGCCTTCGAGGATCACGTGCTGCTTCCAGTCGGAGTCCATTGGCTTTTTTCCGCGGCCGGCGAGGTTTTCATAGATGAACGTCTTCTTGCCCGTCGAAAGCGGACCGTTGCCGACCATGATGTCCATGTCCCCGTCGTTGTCGTAGTCGAACACCCACATGCTGTGATAATCCGCGACCTCTTTGCGCGGCACGATCCAGTGGAGCTTGAACGTGCCCTTTCCGTCGACGTTCTCGAGCCAGCCCAGGCCCGCCGGCTTGTCCTTGAGATCGCACTCCGACTGCACGATGTCCAAATCGCCGTCGCCATCGAGGTCGACGACGTGCGTCTTGACGGCGACTCCCCACGGTCCGGGCTGGCCGATCAAATCGTGCCGGTGCTCTTTCCAGATGTTGCCCTTCCCATCCACGTTCTCGAACCACGACTGCGCAGCCGCGATGTCGAGATCGCCGTCACCATCGAGATCGCCGACGCCGACCGGATGAATGCCGGCGTGGATGCGATACTTTTCGCCACCGATGTCGTGCTTGGTCCACGGCTTCAGCGGATCGGCCGTCATCTCATACCAGCAGAGCCCTTCGCCCTGCACGACCGCACTGTTGGTGATGACGTCCATCTTCCCATCCTGATTGATGTCCGCTTTCACCATGTCGTGACAGTAGGGATCGCCGGTCCCGATGAAGTATTTGTCCCAACCGATCGCGAAGGGCATGGTCGTGCCCTTTTTGTTAATGAAGAGATACTCGGATGAAATGATGTCCGGGCGACCGTCGCCATTGACGTCCATCGCGACGGCCCCGCCGTAGAAATCGTTGTCACTGCCGATCACGTGCCGCGTCCATTTGTCGGCTGCAATGTACTCATACCAGTAGAGGCTCGGGCTCTTGTGGACGTTGCCGGTGGTGAAATCGAGGTCGCCGTCGCCATCAATGTCGGAGAGCGTGCACTGCTGCGCCGAAGTGATCCATGTGGCGTCCTTCTCGATGTAGTGGAATTTGAATTCTGGCGGCGCCGCCAGGAGCGCGACCTGCAACCCGAGGCACGTCGCCCAAACTGCATTTCTGGCAATTCTCATGATTTCATTGGGGGACCTGGCAGTGATTGAGCCAAGCTCAGGCATGCTGGCGAGGTCAGTTCGGTTGAACTCGTTCAGCGGCGCCTTTCCAATCCGGGCTTGGAATTGAGACGAATGCGGGGATCGGTCGGCCGATTTGCCGCTGCCGGCTGAAATCGTGCGCGGCCAGGAGCCGGTGCTGATCGTCGGCGCGATGGCGCGCGGATAAATCCGCCTGGTGGTCGAGGTAACGAGACCCGAATTGCGCGCGAACCGAAGCGCCGGCCCCGTTACCTCGGCCGCTGCGCTCGACTGCATGCTTCCGCTCAGAACGTCACTTCCGCACCCACATTGATCCGATAGCCGAAATTGCTGTTGTCCTCGATGAACGGCAGCGTGCCCTGGTAGGAGGCCTGCACGCGGCTGGTGAGATTCTCGCCGTTCACGTAGACGCGGAGGTTCTTCCGCACGCGGTAACCCACTTCGGCGTCGATTTGCTCGCGCGGCGCGAACCAGTCGTCGAGGTACTTCGTCGTGTCGATGCCCTCGAGGTATTGCGACCGGTAGCGGTAGCTCACGCGGCCGCGGAAGTTGCCGTAGCTGTACTCCACCGCCGAGGTGAACATGTAGTGCGAGAACCCGTACGTCGGCAGCTTCTCGTCGGGCCGATTGGGGTAGTTCGCGACGCTGTCCGTAAACGTCGCGCTGACCTGCACGCCCAGCCCGTTGAACGGCCGCGGCAGGAAATAGAACTTCTGGTTCGCGATCAGCTCGAGGCCCTTGTTCGTCGCGCCGTTCGCGTTCTGCCACTTGGTGAAGTTCCGGGTGCCGGCCGGATCGGGGATCGCATTGTCGTTCGCATCGACCACGCTGAACTTGTAGGTCTGGTTGTAATAGAAGCCGCGCATCTTCTTGTAGAAAACCCCCACGGAGTAGAGGCCGCCCTTGCCAATATATTGTTCGATTTGGGCGTCGAAGTTGTCGGAGGTGGTCGGGTCGAGATTCGGGTTGCCGACGGCGACGTTGCCGTTGACGTCCTCCGAGCGGCCCAGCGTCAGCCGGCTGATGGTCGGCCGGCCATAGCTCTGGTTGAAGCTCTCGCGCAGGATGAGGTTCTGCGCGAGCGCATGCCGGAAATGGATTCCCGGCAGCCAATTCGTGTAACTGCGGCCATTGTGCACGGGGAACTCCCGCAGCGTCACCTGATTGATGCTCTTGCGGTCGGCCTCCCAGCTGTTGTGCTCCATCCGCACGCCGCCGAGCACGGTGTGGCGCCCGAACTGGAACGACGCCATGGCGTACGTCGCGCCCGTGCTTTCCTTCGCGATGTAGTCCTCGACGGCCGTCGCCTTGAGCGAGTTGTACGTGCTGTAGGTGAAGAGCGACGGCGTGCTGTTGAGGAGGCCGACCACCTTGTCGGGATCGACCTCGAGGTACATCGGTCGCTTATGCACGTAGAGATCGGTGGGCCGCGTCACCGAGGCGTACGGGAAGTTGGCGGCGGTCGTGTAACTGTAGTTCGTCTGGTCGAACATCGGCCGGTACTCGCGGTATTTCGCGCCGACCTTGATCGCGCTGGCCAGGCGTTCGCCGATGAACTTCTTCTCGACGTCGATCTTCGCCGTCCGCGTTTTCTCGAACCGCGCCTCGGGCTCCACCGTCATGTTGCCGATCGCGGCGCCGCTGAGGTCGCGCGGGTCGATGCCGTTGATCACATTCGCGCGCGGATACAAGCGCTCGTTCAGGAAATACTCCCACTGGAGGTAGCCGCGGGCGACGTGCTGGTTGCGAATGACGAACTGCGCGTAGCGCGGCCGGAAATATTTCGTGTGCTGGCTGAACAGATCGTAATTGATCGTCGTCGAGCCGAGCTCGTGTTTCCCGCCCGTCGAGAACGCGTAAATGTCGTTGGTCGTGTCCGACTTCGTGCCGTAATAGCGAATCTCGCCGCGGCTGCCATTGGTGCCGGCGCTGCCGCGCGCATAATCGTACGTCAGCACCTCGAACGTCTTGCGGCCGGTCAGCGTGTTCTCGAAACGCGTGTCGATGTAGGGCCGCGATTCGTACCGCATCGAAGAAATGTCCGAGTGGGTGTACAGCGGCTTGAAATAGAAGGTGTGCAGCGGCCCAATCCGGAAATCGATCGTGGCGTTCGCGCCGTGCGATTTCGTCTTCTTCAGGTAGTCCTCGTTGGTCAGGTTCGGAATGTAGAGGAAGACCTCCGTCGGCAGATTGTACCGCGCATTCGTCGCCTGGCTGATGGCCGTGAAGTCCGTGTCGTTGTTGGTGTAGTCGCGATTCGTCTGGTACTTCGACGCGCTGATGCTCACCCCAAGATTCTTTTCCGCGCCCAAGATGCCGAAGATGTCGCTATAACTGGCCTTGGCGCTGTAACCCCAGTTGTCCTTCACGCTCTGGTAGACGCCGCTGCCGCCGACGCGGAACTCGCGCCCGTCGCGCTGGAAGGCGGAGCGCGAGATCACGTTGACGATGCCGCCAATCGCATCGCCGTCGCGATCCGGGGTGGCCGCCTTGATCACCTCGATGTTCGCGATGCCGTCGCCGACGAGGTTCCGCGTGTTGAAGCCGCGGCCGCCGGCGCGGTTGCCGTCGATTTGGAACGAATTGAATTCGGCCGGCAGCCCGCGGATGTTCGTGCCGGTGGGTGCACCGTCCTCGTCCTCGTCGACCGAGAGTCCCGGCAGCCGCTGCAGCGCATAGCCGATGTTGCCGTCGTTCATCGCGCCGAAGACTTCCTCGGAAACGATGTTCACGATGCCGCGCGCCGTCTTCTGCTGGTTGATCGCGAGCGCCTGGCCGCGAACCGATTCGGCAACCTCGAAGGTCGCGAGCTTCAGCACTTCGCTCTTCAAATCGGCGTCGAGCTTCACGGTCGCGCCCGCTGTCACCGCAACGGTGTGGCGGTATTCGTCCAGGCCGACGTAATCGATTTCCACGGTGGCCGTGCCCGCTGGCACGCCGGAGAGTTGGTAGCGGCCGTCGGGATCGGTGTAATCGGATATCGCTGTTCCGGCAATCTTGACCACGGCGCCTTGCAGCGACTTGCCGGTCGCGCCTTCGTAAACGCGGCCGCTGATCGTGCCGGTGGTGGAAGTTTGGGCCGGGGCGGAGGGGCCGAGCAGCAACCAGGGCGCGCTCAGCGCGAGCAGCAAGCGGGCCATGGATCGAAAGCAAGCCATGTTCATCGTGTGGCGGGGTTGGGGCGCGATCAGGCCCGGCGCCAGACGAAGGTAACGTCCGGAGGCTTCGCGGGTCAGGTCGCGTCTGAGATAGAATCGGGCGACCGGGGGTCAATGGAATAACTTTTGGACGACACTGCGCGCCGGGATCTTGCACGGGACAACGGGCACGATTGGCGCCTCCGCAGTGCGCACCTGCGCCGCCGTCGTGCTCGCAATCTCCTGGACGCCGGCGGGTTGCCCGAATGCCCGCCCCTGGCCCGGCACGACGCCGATATTTTCAAATCTCCGCCTTGCCGGACGGCCGGAAATCGGCATTGCTCGCCGCGCTTTTCGACTGCGCCGACCGCAATGCTAGAACCCCTGCTCCTCCTGCTGCAAGAATCCCCGCTGTCGTTGTGGGGGCCCTTCATTCTGCTGCTGCTTTGCGGCATCGGACTGCCGATACCGGAGGACATCATCCTCGTCGTGGCCGGCATGCTGGCGCAGGATGACGGTCGATCGTGGATTCCCACGGCAGTCCTGATGTATTTCGCGGTGCTCGCCGGCGATTCGATCATCTTTTTCCTGGGCCGGCGTTACGGCTCGCGGTTGCTGGCCTGGCAGGGCACGCATCATCTCTTCCCGCCGCCGAAGCAGGCCCGGGTGCAGCGGCTGTTCGATCGTTATGGCTCGGTCGTGCTGCTGATCGCGCGGTTTCTGCCGGGGCTGCGCGCGCCAATTTTCAGTTCCGCCGGGGCGATGAACGTGCGCTACCTCAAGTTCATCTCGCTCGATGGCCTGGCGGCGATCGTCAGCGTGCCGTTCTTCGTGTGGTTCGGCCACTGGCTGTGGGCGAAGTTCGACGACGATATCCAGAAACTGAATGCGGCAATGTCGCATTCGCAATGGTACTCGATGTGGATTGCCGTCGCCGTGCTCGTGGTCGCGGCGATGATCTGGCGTTTCCGGCCCCGGACTCGGCCGCAGCGGATTTCCTGACGCGAGTTCGTAACGACGAGCGGCAGCGAGTCGTCCTGCGCGCGCTCGGCTCGCGGGTGCCCGCCGCGACACGAACGGTGCTGTTTCCTTGGGTCGGCGGCTACATTTGACTGTATCGTTCCCGTTTGGACGGATCAATGCAGTAGCCCGCGAATGGACGCGAATAAACGCGAATCAGATCATCGCGAGAACCTCGCTCCATTGAATGGTGAGGCACACCGCGCAAACCATGTCCGGTCCTTCCCCTCTGACCTTCGCGTCAATTCGCGGGTACTCTTCTGAGTTTGTCCCGTCTAGCCGCTGGTGGCGCGTTGCGCCTCCGTCTTTTTTGGGTTTGCGGTGATTTGGGCGAGCGCCCGGTTCGCGAGCACGCCGAGGATGATGCACACGAAGACCGCGGCGATGATCCCCGTCACGACCATCCACGTTTCGAGCACGTTCTTGAACTGCAGTTGATTCAACCCCGCGCCGGCGAAAGCCGTCAGGGCCATCCGCGGCAGAATGCCGAGAAACGTCCCGAGAGTGTAGTCCGCGAGCGGCACCCGCGTCGCGGCGAGCAGGAAATTCGCGAGCGCAAACGGCGAGGCCGGCGGAATCCGCAGCAGCGTTACGACCAGCAGCGTCTCCCGGCCATGCTGCGCCAGCAGCGCTTCGTGCACGGCGCGCAAGCGTGGACGCTCCTGCACCAACTCGAGCACGCGATCACGGGCAATTCGGCGGCCGATGGCGTAGGCCAGCAGCGCGCCGACCGTGGTGGCCACGACCGAGAGGGGCCAGCCCGCCACGAATCCGAAGGCCCAGCCCGCCAGGATTCCGATCGAAAACGTCGGCACGAACGAGATGCCGATCAGAATCGCAACGCAAACCAGGTAAACCAGCCAGCCGATGTCGGCATGCCCGCGCAGCCAGCCACCGAGCCACGTCAGCGCGGCGAGCAGGATGAAGCCGCCGAACGGTGGGGCGAACGAGAGGACGATCGCGACGGGGCCGGCGGCACCCAGCCGGCGCATGACGCCAGGCCGCGGAGTACTGGTCGGGGTGGGCATGCCGGCGATCGTTGTCGCGTGAACGAAAAGGGCAACGGCCGTTCCGCCGTCGCCCCGTGTCGCGGTTACGGTTTCGGCCCGGCCGTCGGCGGCGTCACCGTCGTCGAGGCGGCCGCCGGCGGCTGCGCGGATTCCGAGCGCTCCGGTTCGGAATCTTCGCGCGACGCGTGTTTGAATTCCTTGATCGATTTGCCGAGTCCCCGGGCGAGTTCAGGCAGCTTGCTGCCACCGAACAGCAGCAGCAACACGGCAAAGACGAGGATGACTTCGGGACCGCCGAGTCCGAGGACGCCGGCGAGGAGGAGAGGAAAAGTGGTCATGAGTGAAACGAATGCGTTGTGCGTGAGGGGTGGAGAAACGCGGGCTGCAGCCCGCGGCCGACGGCAAACGCCGTCGCGCTTTCGCTGCCGCGCCCGAAACGCGCGGTGCGGTCCGGCCTCAAATCAGCAACACGATCGTTCCGACAAGGGTGAAGGGCCGCTGATCTCCGCCCGGAAAACCCTTGGCACGAAAGACGGCTGCGTTCGCGACCGCCGGGCTTGGCCCGGTGGTCACCGCGATGGAACTGGTTCCGACGAACGCGGGTTGCTCGAACCCACCACACCCATCGTCGTCGCTATCGAAGGCAACGAGCAGGCTGGGCGCGCTCGCCGTGGTACGGTGTTGCCATCCTGCCGTTTTCGCGACGACCACCCCGGCCGGCGGCGCGACCAGCCCGCCCAATAACAGGAGGGCGGTGAGGACGGTCAGCACTGGCCGGAGGCGAAACATGCGGACGGCACGAGATAACGCCTGCTCAGCGCCGTCAAGCGACCGCCGCCTGTGGTGGAAGCGGCCGGCTTGACCCGGCGAGGTCCCGCACGGAGGCAATGCAGTCGCCAATTCGCCGGGATTCATTCAGCGAAATGATCACGACCGACTGGGGCAGGGGTTGGGTGGGCATCGCAGTTGCCCAATAAAACGCCGTTATTCTTCGCCGCTCGAAACGAGCATTGTCAATCGGGCGCGCAAGGTAGAGTGGTGGGTCCATGCCGTGGTTCGCGCGCACGGGTTTGCGGGTCCTGATGTATCACAAAGTCTCTCCCGGGGCGGGAGACGCGCTCACCGTGACATCGGACCAGCTCGCGAGCCAGTTGCGGTGGATCCAGCGCCAGGACTTCCCCTTCGTGTCGGTGACGCAAGTCCTGGCCGCGGTCCGCGGGGGGGGG
>Ga0082335_1004160_pt1 | contig 22302 bp, 21 predicted proteins | sample Subgrocontami58m_FD_72375 | JGI IMG/M metagenome (GOLD analysis project Ga0082335, IMG submission 72375) | Subsurface groundwater microbial communities from S. Glens Falls, New York, USA - GMW37 contaminated, 5.8 m (SPADES assembly) (version 2) ...
CCTTCCCGCACTTCAGCGCCGCCTCGATCGCCGTCTTCATGTTGCGCACGTCGTTCATGGCATCGAAAATCCTAAAGACGTCGATGCCTCCCGCGGCGGCCCGCTCAATAAAACTCTGCACCACATCGTCAGGATAGTTGTGGTAGCCGACGATATTCTGCCCGCGCACGAGCATCTGAAAGCGTGTCTTCGGCATCGCCTGGCGCAATTTCCGCAGCCGCTCCCATGGACACTCCTTAAGAAAGCGCAGGGAGGCGTCGAAGGTCGCCCCTCCCCACATCTCTAACGACCAGTAGCCTACTTGGTCGAGCTTCCCCGCCGCCGGCAACATATCCTCGGTGCGCATGCGCGTGGCCAACAACGATTGATGCGCGTCGCGCAAAATTGTCTCGGTGAGCTCGATTTTATTCGCCATATTCAATCCTGTCCCGCTGCGATCTTACCTCCGTACAGCTCTTTCTGTATTTTTTCCAATCGCTCTTTTTCCTCTGGATCGATAACGTAGAGGCCATTCACCGTCTTGATCTTTTCGGCATCATAAAAATACTGCGCGACTTCCAATCCCTCGTCGAATTCGTACATTTTGATGGCGTCCCAGGGGCAGATCTTTTTATCCAGTCGATCTTCCGATTCTGTCCCTATGAGCTGAAGCTGAAATTTCTTCGGCATTTTATCCGGCTCAAGCGGCTTCCTCGAGCTGTCGTAGAAGCGGCCGGCATATTCATAGTAGACCTCCCCGGTCTCCTTGTGCTGATGGACTTTGGTGAGATCATCGCTGTAGCACATCTGGCAGCCGATGCACTTGTCATTGTCTACCCACACCCGATACGGCTTGAGACCCCCTTGAGGCACCTCTTCATACAACAGGTTGATACAGTTCTCTACCGGACAGTGTAAATCACAGAGAGGCGATCCCGCGCAACTCGAACAGTTCTCGTCCATTACGGCGAGAAGTGCCGTCCCTTTGCGCTTCTTCGTAGCCTCAACCGCCATGAGACTTTCTCCTTGCCTTTTTATATTGAGCCTGCAAGAACAACGCCGCCGCGATCAGAAGCAGCGCCCAATAATAACGAACGAGCTGGAGTTCCCCCCATTCCAGCCAATAAACGAAATTGGGAGATTGACCCATAAGGCCGCTCAAAGCCTTCTGGGCCCCGGCATAGTCCCGTACTTCTCGAAGCACCTGGGACATGCCGTAAAGCGCCCCCTCATCGCGGGGATTGATTTTTAACGCCTGTTCGAAATCGCTGCGCGCCTCGCGCCATCTCTTTTGCTGGATATAGACCCATCCCCGATTGCTCCAGGCCTCACTGTAATCCCCGCGCAGCTCCAAGGCCCGATTGAAGTTCACGATCGCCTTTTCCAAATCCCCCTTTTTCTTAAAGGCCACACCGAGGTTATTATAGGGTTCAGCAAAATCAGGCCTCAGCTCAATTACCCTGGTATATTCTTTGACGGCCGAGGCGTAATCTTTTCGCACTTCCAGATCTATCCAACCTAGAAGGGTCCTGGCCTCCACGTGGTCCGGTGCCAGAGCCAGCGCCTGCTTGAGATAGATCTCAGCCGCCTCCGCCGCGCGCAACCTGAGGGAAGAAATCCCCAATAAAAGATAAAGGTCCGGTTCCTTGGGATGCCGTTTCACAAGGGCCTCAAAGGCCTCCTTCGCTTCCTTGGCCTTTCCTTCGGCTAAAAATTTTTTACCCTGCTCCCACTGGCTATCTTTGAGAAAAGATGAATCGGCCATCCCATAGGCGAGAGAAAAACTTATCCCCAAGAGCCCTGTGAGACACAAGCCCCAGGCCCTTAACATCTATTTCCACATCTCGTCGGGAATCTCGTTCTTTTTGCCTTCGTCGATGAGCCTGTCGTGTCGAACGGCCTGCTTTAGGCCGATCCAGGTAAAAAAGAGGACTAACAGAAGCATGCCGATAATGGGGATGTTATCGGGCTTGGTAACAATCTCCAGAAAGTTTTGTAAGCCGGTTAACTCTTCCATAAGGCTTAAGCACCCGTAATAGCGAGATTTTTAGAGGATATTAGAAATTTTTACCGAAGTCAATGCAGGTGGAAATATGGTAGTGGTTCAATTTGGAAAAAAAGGAGAGGGAGTGTCATTCTGAGCCGAAGCAAAGCGGAGGTGAAGAATCTCGCTAACCCCCTGACACTCCGTCAGATTCTTCGGCCTGCGGCCTCAAAATGACAGTTTTGGATGTTTCGTTCAGAAGAGAACCGAACGAAACTGCACCATTACCGGAAATATTTCTCCTTTTACGGAAAGATTTGAGCGGGGCACTCGTGCTCAATCGGGGAATGAGTCTACCAGCTCTCTCAGCCGCTCCTTGGCGCTCTTGAGAATCGGCTCTCCGTCACCGGGAAGAAGAATGTCGAACTCCAAGAAGAGTAGTCCGCGCACACTCTGGCGCAGGGCCGCAGGGTTGTCCACCACTTTTTCCGGCAGCAGCTTTAAGCGCCCCGGCGGAGCACCGACCAACGCATCTCCCACGATCAAAATCCTGCGCTCGGGCCAGTGGAGCGCGATCTCGCCAGGAGACTTGCCGGGCACTCCCACCACTAGCAACGGACCGACTTTTTCCCCGACCTTGAGTTCGTCGTCCAGCTCGGTTCCCTGGCTGCGGGCATGAGGAGCGTCTGCGGGATGGAGCGCAGTCCGCGCTCCGGCGCGGGCGCGCACCCGATTGGCGGCGCGCGAGTGATTGCGGTTGGTGAGGAGAATGCGGCTCACACCATACCGGGCAATTTCCTCCAAGACATCTTCTGTCGGCTCGACGGGATCGATGCAGAGATTTCCTCCTGGGTGACAAACGAGGTAGCCGTTAAAATTGTAGCCGTGCGGCTCAGAGAACCAGGGCCAGGTAAAGATATCGCTCACGATCTCGCGCATGGTCTATTCTCTTTCTAGTCCGTAAGGAAGCGGTACTTTTTCTTGACCTTATCCTTCAGCTCCTTACTTGCCCCGGACACTGGAGGAAAATCCTTCATCCACTCGAACGGACGGCAGGCGTCGATGATGGCGCGCGAGTTCAATCCCTTTTCTGCTTTCGGGATGATCGGATCGAGCGGCCCGCTCCAACCGCGCTCGGTAATCTCGATGGACCTGGCCGGGTCGACGCGAGTGCACATGGCCCAGAGGACATCGTTGAAATCAGCCACGTCAATATCATCGTCCACTACGACCGCATACCGGTTCATGTAACCCGCGTTGTCGCAATTGGAAGCGAGGATACCCGCCTGGCGCGCGTGTCCGGGGTAGCGTTGATGGATGGCGACGACGGTGAAAAAATATGCCTGGTAGCAGGCGACCCCACGGATATCCGGCACGCCGGCCTGCTCCAGAGTATTCCATATGGCCGCTGCCCGAACCAGGCTGTTGCAGGTATCGGCCCCGGCGGGCTGGCGAAACGGCGGGAAACCTGTAATGATGGGATTATCGCGGTACAGCAGCCGCTTGATCCGCACCACGGCTTCCTTCTGCTCCCCGCTCGCGTAATAACCGGTCCACTCGCCGAACGGCCCCTCAGAAACTTTTTCATCAGGAAGAATCTCCCCTTCCACAGCGATCTCTGCATGGGCCGGGATGGGGAGACCGGTTATCTCGCCGCGAATCACCTCATAGGGCTCTCCCCGTACTCCGCCGGCGTAGTCGTATTCGCTCTCGCCAAAGGGCATCTGTTTCGACGCTAAAAGAAAAAGCAGGGGGTCCTGGCCGAAGGTAATGGCGACGGGACACGGTTTCTTGGCAGCGAAATATTTTTCCCGATGGATCCGGCCGTGTTTTCCCGGCGATATGTAGAGAGCGAGAGCGTCGCGGTCGTGGACCATTACCCGATAGGTGCCGAGATTAATCCATCCCTCATCCGGATCCTTGGTGATCACCACATCCGCGGTTCCGATGTAACGACCCCCGTCCAGTTCATGCCACTTGGGGACAGGAAAATCCAAAAGATTGATTTCCTTCCCGCTCTTGACGTTCTCCAGCACAGGTCCGCTCCCCACTTCGACCGGAGAAAGCGGACGGAGATTGCGCAGCCGCTCGCGCCAAGCTGAAATGAAGCTGTTGCGATCCGTATCCAACGGCAGGTGGCTGGTCAATGCCGAACGCTTCAGGGAATTCAACAGCCCGACCAATACGCGATAGCCGGCCGGGTAGTCCTTGATGGAGTCGAAGAGAACCGCATAGGCCGGATAAAGCTCGGCGATCGCTCCCATCTCGAGATTCCAGTCCACGCCGGGCAGGGTCTTTAATTCCCCGGCCTCTTCAACCTTTGCGAGCCACTCTCTGAGGTCCCGGTAAAGCATCTTTCTGGATAGCGCCCGCTAGATTCGGTTCGGTCGACCGGGAGCAGCGAAGATAGCCGCCGCCGGCCTAATGGTGATGGTCAATCCCCCGGCCCCGTTCCGTATGACGGAAGATCAAGGACTTGATCACGACCGGTACGGCCTTGGCTTCGGGAAGCTCTTCGCCGATGTCGATAAAATCGAAGTCCTTGAGATCGATCCCGTCAATGGAAATGATGCCTGAGCCGGGCAAAAGTTCCCGCTCGATAATGTTGCCTACCAGCTTTGCGATATCCGCATCAAAGACAAGCACCAGGGGCTGCCCTTTGCTGATGTGCCCTTTCATCGCCTCCGCAACCCCCTCCGCCAGGGTGCGAATGAGAGGATAGGAGGGGCCGAGCTCCCAATGGATCGCCAGTGCGGCTGCCCTCTCGCCATCGTGGATGTCGAAGCGCTGCAAAGCCCGCTCTACTGCCCCCTTCACCTCGGCCGTAGACAGCGGCTCCTTCTGCACAATCTGCGGGGTAACCACCTGCAAATTTCTCAGCGGCAGCAGGTCCGGGTGCGAGAGGAATATGGTGTTGCCACTGACCTGAACCGTGTATTGGGATGCGCCGATCACCGTAGCGCGGATGCGTACATCCGCCGGCTTCAGCGCAATCTTGCCGGCGAGCTTTTGCGCCCGTGCCTGCACCCGCTGCCCGAGATGGCTCCCTAGATCCCCGAGGTCCCTTTTTTCGAAACCATAGATGTATTCGGCCACCCCACCGGAGAACATCACCGCATCGATCGGTTCCTTAAAACCAACTTCCGGGGTCAGCATCAAACTGCGGGTCAAAGGAGAGATCCGGCCTCGCTCCAGCACCTCGAAGAGGCAGTCGCATAGAGTGGCGGCCATTTTTTCTTTGTCGCTTTCTTTAAGGCCGTCCCCCAGGGCAAGAGAAACCCCGGCCGCCTCCCCGATCTTGACCCCTGCGTCTTCCAGGCGATCGATCTTGCCACTTGCATCCAGGGCGACAAGGCGGGCTCCTACTTCCAGCGCGGAGGTGTCGACCACCACCCCTTTCTGCACAATAGCGATCTTGCTGGTGCCCCCGCCGACATCCACGTTCATGACCGTGCAGTTGCCGCCTTCGTTTACGGTCATCGCCACTGCGCCGGAGCCATAAGCGGCAAGGATGGCTTCGAGATTATGCCCTGCGGTCGCGCAGACAAATTTACCGGCCTGGGCGGAAAAGAGAGCGACAATGGCCTCCGCGTTTTTCTTTTTTGCCGCCTCTCCGGTAACGATCACCGCACCGGTATCGATATCCTTTGGCGTCAATCCGGCCTGGTGGTAGGCCTCATGAATAAACTCACCGAGCTTCTTCGTGTCGATCGTCGTCTTATCCAGATAAGGGGTAAGCAAAATCGGAGATTCATACAGGATCTCCCGCTTGACCACCACGAAACGGCTGGAAAGCGCGAGGCCCTGGCGACGCAGCACCAGCCGGGAAAAAATGAGATGGGAGGTGGAGGAACCGATGTCGATTCCCACTGACGTGAGAGCGATCCGCTCGGAGCGCCACATCGGGTGCTCTTCGTCCATCGGCATATCGGCCGCACCTTCATCCTCGTCATCATCATGGCCCTCATGAAGAATCAGTGTTTCCTGGTCTACACCTAACATTTCGTCTACAGTTCCTTTCTCGGAGTTTTCTCTCTCTCCCGATTTGTCTAGCTGAAGATTTTTCATACCACAAGAGGAACGGACTTGCTACCTGTGTGTGCTGAGGGTAAGGCCTCTGAGTAAACGAGTTGGTCGATCCGGCGGTCGGTGGCGTCGATCTCGCGGTGACAACGGGTTTTGCACAGGTAAAGATCTGACCCTCGGCCCGCCCCGCGCCCCCTTGCCTGAGGCCCTTATCGCGACAACCTGTCGTATTCTTCTGGCTCAACCTTGGGGACTTTCACCATGGCGCGCTCGAATTTCTTGCGACTGCCCCGCTTGGCCCGTGTTTCTAGATACTCTTCCGTCAGCAGGGCTGAAATCTTCTCCGCCAGCGCCAGAGTGACTAATTGATTGATGGAGACGCTCTCCTTTTCCGCCAATTTTCGAACTTGCTTGTGTAGCGAGTCGGGTAAGCGAAGGCTAATCGTGCTCATGGCATTTCTCCTATTCTTTGCAAGAACTGCTGGGATGTCATTACTCGAATACCAAACTGCTCGACTCCCTGAAAGTCAATCTTGTTATAAGTAACGATAATTTCACAGCTCGCGGATACGGCTAGTTCTAACACCATATCATCCTTTGGGTCTCTCAAAAATGGCCGCCACAGGTAATGGACTTTTCTCCGGTTAGCGACTGAGAAGATATAGTCCAGGATGTCATCTATGTCACGGGCCTTCAAGGGGATTTTGCCAACGAGCCGGGGTTTACTGGCTTCTTCGTATTCTATCGCCAGCGGAACAGAAAGGTTGAACTCAAATTTATCGCTGTCGAGGAGCATGAAAAGCTTATAGGATGCTCCGTATTGCGAACGCAGGGCAGCGACAAAGACGTTGGTGTCAATGACAATCTGGAGCGGGTCCACTGATGGTATCGTATACGATACCGCTCCTCCTATCAATTAGCAATGGCCTTCCATGAGAAACGTGAGGGCTAACTGTCGGAGTATATCGTTCGGATAGTTCAGGTTTACTTCGGCATATCAAGCCTTTTTTCTACGCTTCATTTAGTAGTAGTTTCGTCTCCTACGATTTCAATTTCCTCCTCCGTCAGCCCGTAGAGTTCGTATACGAGTTGGTCGATCTGGCGGTCGGTGGCATCGATCTCGCGCTGAAGACGGATATTCTCGTCGGGGTTCTTTGCGATCAACTCTCCTATTTGCTTTGGCGCCTCAGCCATGAAGTCTAAGTCTAACCGAGGCGGGACTTTGCAGGCAAGAGAAATTTTTCCGGCCCGCCGATGAGACACTGAAGCGAAGGGACAGAAAGCTTCCCCTGCAACTTTGGAAGGATGGACAAGAAAACGGATCCGGAGTAAGATATTTTTTAATCGACCATGGGTCAAGAAGAATATAGCGAACTTTCCTCTTTCCTGGCCCGATTCGTCCGGCGGCTTAAAATACTCAAGGGGGTCGAGGGGCTCTGCTTGACCGGCATATGTCTCCTCCTCCTTTTCTCCCTCGGTCCGGCCATTCAAGAGATCAAAGCCATTTTTCCCTATGCCCCCGTGGTTTACAGCTTTCTCACTTATGGTCTCCTGCTCCTCCTCGCCGGTTGGACCTTATTTTGCGGTTGCCGGCGCATCTCCCGGGAATGGGCCGCTCTCTATATCGAGAAGAAATGTCCCGACCTCAAAAACAATCTCATTAACTGCCTGCAGCTCTATCCACAGGTAGCCGGCGAAAAACACGCCGGCGCCATCTCCACATCCATGGTGCTCGCCCTGCTGCGGGTAACACAAAAACAGCTCCATGCCCTGCGCGTGGAGGAGCTGATTCCTACAGGACAGATCAAAGCTAAAAGTCGTCTCCTGGGGATTTTAACCATTCCTGTCTTCGCTATGGTCCTTTTCAACCCATCCTCAGTAGGCGAGACTTTAGCTCTTTGGTTGAGCCCCCTGAAGGATCTCCCCCCCTCTCAAACCTTGATCGACGTGACGCCGAAAGGTGTTCGAGTCGTCCGTGGCTCCACGGTCACTATCCATGCCGCGGCCTCGGGGGCGCTGCCCAAGTCGATGGAACTGCTCCTCTGGTCCGGGGCGGCTGACGACCGGGAAAAAGGTCCTGAAGAGAGAGTCCCCATGGATGCCATAGGGTCGGGAAGATTCTCCGCTACTATTCAGGATCTTCAAAAGAGTTTCCAATATCGCGCAGTCGCCGGATCTTTCTCCTCCCCCAGCTATACGATCGAGGCCATTGATCCTCCGGAGATCGGCAACCTGAAGCTTACCCTCTATCCTCCTCACTACACAGGGCTGCCGGCACAAACGCTTCTAGGGGGCAACGTGGAAGGGATGAGAGGTTCGACGATACGGCTAGAGGCCGCCAGCACCAAAGAGCTCGTAAAGGGCAAAATCCTCATCGACGAAGGTTCGACCTTGAGGCTCACCTCGACAGGCAAGGAGGTCCCCTTGAAGATCAATGGAAGGACCCTCCAAGGCAATCTCGTCCTATTTCAGTCTCAAAGGTACCGGATCCTGGTAGAGGATACGCTTGGGTTCCGCAACGCTCCTATCTCCTATGAGATCCGGGTCCGGCCGGACGGCTTTCCCGTAGTTGAGATCTTAAAACCCGCAGAAGACCTGGAAGTCAACGGCGACGAAACCCTTGCGCTGGAATTCAGCGGCAGGGACGACTTTGGCGTCCAGGAGGTCAATCTGGCTATCAGGATCGGCGACCGGCAGGAGAAGCTCCCCATTCTGAAAGAGGGAAACAAAAGGCTGATCGCCAGAGAGCGGTTCAACTGGGAACTGGGAAAGTTGGGACTACGCGAGGGAGAGGAAGCGGTCTACCACCTCGAGATCCTGGACAATGATACCGTCTCAGGACCCAAGATGGGCACCTCGCGGGCCCTGAGACTGCGACTGAAAAATCTCAAGGGAGAGCACAAACAGGTCGCCGAAATAATCCATGATCTCTCCAACCGAATGGTTGATCTCCTGGCCGACCACCTGGAGAGACCTCTCCCGGTCGGTAAGGAGCCGCTGCGACCGCAGGAGTCAGGGGAAAGGGACCTTGAGCAGAGGCTGGGTGAGATGTTGAAACACGTCGAAGAGGTGATGGAGCGGAGCGAAAAGGACCGCCTATCGGATTTTGCCACGTGGTCGGATCTCGAGGCCCTCAAGCGCAATCTCCAGTTCACCAAGGAAGGGCTGCTGAGGCAGAAAGAGCAGGCCTCTTCCCTCGAAGAAAAGAGCAAGCTGGACGATGAAATCTCTTCGGAGCTGGAAAGGATGTCCCTGCTTGCGGAGGATATCAGCAAGAGGCTAAAGGCCCAGGAGATGGCATCCACGGCGCAAGAACTCATGAAAAGCCAGGAGCGCTTGCTGGACTCGCTGGATCGGCTCAAGAGCGGCGACAAGAACCTCGATGCGATCCTCAAGGAGATTTCACAGCTGGCCAACCTTCTGGGCGCCCTTCAACAGGGCTTGTCCCAATTCGCCTCTCGTCTCCCCGATGAATTTACCAACAACGAAGCAATGCGCGGTCTGAGTTTCAACGATATGTTCTCCGCCCTGGAAGAGATCCGGAAAAAGCTCAGGGAGGGAGACATTGAAGGGGCCATGCAACTGGCCCGAGAGCTTTTTAACCAGATGGCCTCGATGGTCGCCGCCCTGCAGAGCGCCCAGCAGTCGGCCATGTCCTCCACGATGGGAAGGATGCAGGGAGAGATGGCGCGCTCGACGAGCGAGTTGCAAGAGCTCCTGCGCGAGCAGCAGGAGATCCTGGTGGAAACTGAAGGGATCAATAAAAAAGGTCTGGGAGAGAGGGAAGATGTTTTGAAGGAAAAGCTGGAGCGCTTCCTGTCCCAGGCGCGGGAAGAGTTATCCCGCCTGGCAGAGCTCTTCCCTGATGAGGAGTTAGAGAGCGGCGGCGGACCTGCGGACAATCAGTTAGACGAGGCCACGCTCAATCACCTCGTCAAGAATATGATCTCGCGGCTGTTGAACAAAGATTTCCCCGGTTTTGCCGAGGTCCTGGAGATGGCTCGAAAAGAGCTCGGGAAAAAACCTGCTCCGCAACAGGAGTCAAAGAGAAACAAGGCCGAGGCAAGCCTTAAGGGGCTCCAGGCGGACCTCGAGGCCCTCCTGGAGGAACCGCTTGCGGCCCTGAAGGAGGAAGAGAAAAAGAGACTGCGCGATCTCTCGCAGCGGCAGGGGCTGGTCAAGGAGCGAACCCAGGACCTCTACGAGAAGTTGAATTCCCTCTTCCAGCTTTTCCCGTCGCTCGACCCCAAGATCACAAGAAACATCCAGGAGGCCGGGGGCTCGATGGGAAAGGCGCAAGGTCGCCTGGGCGATCTCGATGCCAAGGGCGCAGTTCCTCCGGAGCGCGAGGCCATGGACCGCCTCTCGCAGTCCCAGCAGCAAATGCAAGACTCGATGCAGCAGCTCGCCCAACGGGGGCAGCTCGGACGCCTGCCGGTGTCGCGCCTTTTACGCATGGGCCGCTTCCTCCCTTCCGGGATGCTGGTGCCTCTTCCGGGAATGCCCGAGTTCCCTCAATTCGATGTTGAGGGTGGGCTTACTGGACTGGATATGGAACGGTTCCGGCTGCCGGGAAAAGAGGACTACAGGGTGCCGCGAAGTTTTCGCGAAGAGATTTTAGAATCCCTCAAAAAAGGGGTTCCTCCTCAGCTCAAAGAGCAGATCGAGAGTTATTTTAAGAACCTGTCAGAGTAAGTGACCTTTGAAGCATCAACGTATTCACCTTTTGACCCTTTATCGCTCTCAGCGCATTTCAAAATGCAAATTGCAAAGTGCAAAAGTCAAAACTTCCGGCTGGTTTTTTATTCATTTTACACTTTTAATTTTGTATTTGGCATTTTGCCTTGAGCTATTAGGCCCGGTATTCTTTTATCCCGTTGCGTTCGCAGCTCAGCCGGACCCGTTGTTAAAGCAGGTCGAGGAGCATCTGGAGGCCTGGCGCTTGCCCCAGGCCGAGGAGATGGTCTCCCGACTGGCTCGCGAGAATCCCAAATCCGCCGCGGTCCTCGATCTCCATGCCCGGCTCAGGTTTTATCAGGGCCGGTACGAGGAGGCGCTGCGCTTCCTGGAGCAGGCCCTGGCCCTCGAAGCTGCAAACGAGCCGCGTCAGGCGCTGCGCCTCCTGACTCAACAGACCCACGACACGGTTAAAAAGCTCAGGAGCTTTGAGAGCGCCCATTTTATCCTCTCGCTGGACGAGGTTAAGGACGGGATCCTGGCGCCGCACGCCCTGGATACATTGGAGAAGAGCTATCAGGCCATCGGTCAGGCACTCGGCTACTTTCCGCAGGCAAAGGTGCGCGTGGAGATAGCCCCGGACGCGGCTTCCTTCCATGCTATCTCTACCCTCTCGCTGAGGGACATCGAGGAGACCGGCGCGGTAGGGATCTGCAAATTCAATAAGATCATGACCATTTCCCCGCGCGCCTTGATGCATGGCTATCGCTGGCTCGACTCTCTCAGCCATGAATACCTCCACTATGCCATTGTCGGCTTGAGCGGCAACAAGGCGCCGATCTGGCTGCACGAGGGTATGGCCCGTTTTTATGAGACCCGCTGGCGCCATTCGGAGCTGTTGAAGGGAAACGAGGACTACCTCACTCCTTCCAACCGGACCCTGCTCGTCCAGGCGCTCGAGAAAAATAAGTTCATCGGCTTTAAAAGGATGGAGCCTTCGCTGATCTACCTGGAGACGCCGGAAGAGGTCCAATTGGCCTACGCGGAGGCTGCCTCTGCGGTTGATTTCATGGTTCAGCGGAAAGGCCACGACGGCATCCGCGAGCTCTTATCCGAGCTGGAAAAAAGGCCATCGCAGGAGGCCATCGAAAAGGTTCTTGGAAGCCCGTATGCAGCCTTTGAGATCCAATGGAAGGATTTCCTCAAAGCCAAAGGGCTCAAGGAAATCGAGGGGAGCCGGGTGCGAAGGCTCAAAGTCAAAGGGAATCAGAAGGAAGACGAGGAGGTCGTGGAGCTCAAAGAGATCCAATCTGTCGTCGCGCGCAACCGCACCCACTTGGGCGACCGGCTCTTGGAGAGAGGCAGAACTATCGCCGCCGTCCAAGAGTACCAGCGTGCCTTGCAGGCGAGCCCCCATTCCCCTATTATCCTTATTAAATTGGCGCGGGTCCTGGCCCAGCGGGAACGTTACGAAGAGGCGCTCCCCCATCTGAAAAAAGCGCAACAACTCGACCCGGATTCAGGAAACACTTATATTCAACTGGGGCATCTCTACCACGCAACCAAAAATTTCCCCGACGCCGCGGCCGCTTTGGAGGAAGCGATCCAGATCAACCCCTTTAATCCTACCATCTACCGTCTCCTCTCCGAGGTTTACGCCGCGTTGGGCAAACAGGAACAGGCCAAAAAATCTCAGGCGACCCTGGAGCGTCTCATGAGAGCAAGGTAAAGAGGTTAAACGAATGGAGCAAATCGAAATCAGGGACCAGGAAATTACTGCGATCGAAGAGTTCGCGGCTAAAAGAGACGCGATGCTGGGCGAAATCCGCAAGGTCATCGTGGGTCAGGATAAGGTGGTCGAAGAGGTCCTGATCGCCCTCTTCTCCAGAGGGCACTGCCTCCTCGTTGGCGTTCCAGGGCTCGCCAAGACGCTCTTGATCAGCACGCTGGCGGAGATTCTCGAGCTGGAGTTCAACCGGATCCAGTTCACCCCGGATCTTATGCCTTCGGACATTACCGGCACTGACATCCTTCAGGAGGATGCGACGGGTAAAAGAAAGTTTCAGTTTCTTAAAGGACCGATTTTTACCAATATCCTCCTCGCCGATGAGATCAACCGTACGCCCCCCAAGACTCAGGCGGCACTGCTCCAATCCATGCAAGAATACAAGGTAACCGCCGGCGGAACGACTTATCCTCTGGATCTCCCTTTCTTTGTCCTCGCGACCCAGAATCCGATAGAGCAGGAGGGAACCTACCCCTTACCGGAAGCGCAACTCGACCGCTTCATGCTCAATATCGAAATCCAGTATCCTTCCTTTGAGGACGAGGTACAGATAGTCATGCAGACCACCTCTGTGGGCAAACCCTCGCCGCAGAAGGTAATGGATGGACGCGCTATCCTGTACTATCAGGATCTCGTGCGCCGGGTCCCGGCCTCACCGTTTGTAGTCGAATACGCCGTTTCCCTGAGCCAAAAATCCCGGCCGCAAAATCCCGCGGCATCTCAGTTCGTCAAGGACTACGTGGAATGGGGCGGTGGCCCCAGGGCATCGCAGTATCTGATCCTCGGCGCCAAGGCGAGGACCATTCTCCAGGGACGCTTCGCAGTATCGATCGAGGATATCCAGGCTTTGGCCCCGTCAGTCCTGCGCCACCGCATCATCCCCAACTTCAAGGCCCAGGCCGAGGGGATCTCTTCTCTCGACATCGTCTCCCGCCTGCTCTCCGAGGTGAAGCCGTCGGAGGATGGGAGGGGGAAGAGGTAGTTAGGTCCGATTGACCGGGTTTGTTAAAAGCGGTCCATGCCGATCATTTCAACTTTTTTCGGGATTATTATCCGGATGTAATTTGGAGATCATAATCCTCCACACTTCCACGTCGAGTTTCAGGGAGAGAAGGGCACGTTCAATTTTGACGGCGAACTTATTACTGGACTTATTTCCTCCGGGACAGCACGGAAACTGGTTCGTGACTGGGCTCGTCGTCACAAACTCGAACTTATGATAAACTGGAAAAACATCGAGAGGGGACGTCCACTCAATCGAATTAAGCCCTTGGAGTAATGTTATGAATTATCTGCCGCAGGTGACCCGAGCACGCTATGTCAGCGGATTCATCGTCTCAACTCGTTTTGATGACGGAACTGAGAAGCACATCGATGTTTCTCAGAGGTTCAAAGGCCCCGTCTTTGAACCTCTCAAGGATCCGAAGCTTTTTAAAAAGTTCTTCATCGAAGGGGGAACGCTGGCCTGGCCGAACGGTGTCGATATAGCTCCTGAAGCCTTGTACGCCTCGGCCGACTCAAAGAAGCGGCACAGCAAAAGGATGGAGCGAACGCGCAAAACACGTCGCTCATCCTGAGCGGTGACACTCCACTTAACCTCTGGTTGCGAGGAAAAGTGGCCCAAGCAGCGCAGGGCAAGTAAGATGGATGGCGTTTGAGTGGGCGAGGTAAAGCCGTCGGAAGATGGGAAGGGAAAGAGGTAGGAAAAGTAAGAAACAAGCCCGTCCACGTGATCCCTTACCAGAGAATTTCCGTTCGCTCGAAAAGTTCTGGAGGTTCCGGGACGCCCATAGCACTGCTGACTATGAGGAGCTGATGGAAGACGTGGACCTGCGGGTGAACATTCGCTCTAAAGGAATGTAAAAAGCGGCAATGAAGTATACTGTCCCCGGAAATCTCCACCATTGCCTCTGTGCCCGGGGAAATTATCACCGGACACGAGTTTTACTCCTACGAGGCCAAGTATCTGGACGAAAAGGGAGCGGTCCTGGAGATACCCGCTGAACTCCCGACCGGGGTCACGAAAGAGATTCAAGACATCGCTATCCAGAGTTTCAAGACGCTCTGCTGCGAAGGGATGGCCCGGGTGGACTTTTTTCTCCGAGATAATCGAGAGGTCATCGTGAACGAGATCAATACCATACCGGGCTTCACCAAGATCAGCATGTATCCCAAACTCTGGGAAGCCAGCGGCATCTCCTACACGGAACTGATCGACAGGCTGATCCAGCTCGCGCTGGAGAGATTTAAAAAAGAGCAAAAGTTGAAAACTTCACGTTAGGGTCCCGCTCGTTCGCCAAAAGATGGACAACCTCCGTCTCGACGCTCACCTGGACAACGATGGCATAGGGCGGTATTATGAGGTTATGAGCAAGACGACAGACGATATCCTGAATAACGCTATGCGGCTCTCTACAGCCGAACGGGCAGAGCTTGCCGCAGCGCTACTCGCTAGCCTGGACGGTGAGCCTGAGGACGACGTCGACGCCGCGTGGGCAGCCGAGATTCAGCGACGTGTCGAGCGCGTGCGGTCCGGCGAGGCGAAGGGGCGACCATGGCCCGAGGTTCGCGAGCGCCTTGAACGTCGTCGAGAATGAGCCATCGTGCCATCGTCCTCGACGAAGCGGAGGATGAACTGATCGAGGCGCAGCGGTGGTACGAGACTCAGCTCCCTGGTCTTGGTCAGGAGTTCCGAAGCGCAATCGATGAGGCGATGGAGCGTCTTCTCAAGGCACCATTCGCTGCCTCACCAATCGTCAACGTCCCCGCGTCTATTGGCGCTCGGCGAGTTCTGGTCAAACGGTTCCCATATTCTATCGTCTTCATCGATCACAACGACGATCTATGGGTCGTTGCCTTTGCCCATCACCACCGGCGGCCAGGCTATTGGCGAGAACGGCTGAAGCCGTAGCTAGTCGCCATTCGGTCGCGCAAAAACATTGACAAGCTCTTGGAAACGACGGACAATCCCGACAGCCGTGAGAACGTCTAGAAACCATCATAGATCGACCATTATGCTCACTGGTTAGTCAGACTGATCGCGCGACCCGAGTGCGCGGTATACTGGCGCTGATGTGCCCAGGGAGGAAAAGCTGGTGCAAACTAAAGAAACTGTGAAGGCCGTGCTGGATCGACTCCCAGACGACTGCAGTTTGGATGACGTGCTCTACCACCTGTACGTTGTCCAAGCCGTAGCCCGCGGGCAAGCAGATGTTGAAGCGGGGCGTACACTCTCCCACGAACAGGTCGCCGGAGAACTTCGCCGGAAATGGCTGACCGGCAGATATTGCGGCCAATTCAGTTTTGAGTAGCCCGGCAGTTTCAGGAGATAGGCTGCCGGCGTTTGCAGCCGTCTAAACAGCTCACTTAATAGTTCGGCGCCATGACTACACACAAACTATAAAATTATGAACCGCCTATCAATAGATGACATGAAAGCATTGACCAGGGTGTATGATGGGAAATGCCTCTCTGAAGAATACGAGGATTCGCATACCAAGCTAATTTGGCAGTGTTCCCTTGGCCATCAATGGGAAGCCACACCTACCAATATAAAACAAGGCAAATGGTGTCCCCGCTGCGCGGAAAGGCACAAAACGATTGAAGACATGGCAGTACTTGCCCGACGGTATGGTGGAGTCTGTTTATCCACAGTCTACCGCACTGCAAGATCCAAACTCAAATGGCAGTGCCGCAACGGGCATATATGGGAAGCCAGACCAGATAATGTAAAGCATGGAAATTGGTGTCCGATATGCTCGCGGCGACGTTCGGCAGCAAAGCGTCTTGGGAATATCGAAGAGATGAGGGGTATTGCCGAATTGCGTGGCGGCAAGTGCCTGTCCGTGGACTACTTGGGAAATAACCTCAAACTGCATTGGGAGTGCGACAAAGGACATACGTGGCAGGCGACACCGGGAAACATCAAGAGCAGGAAGTGGTGTCCTCTTTGCGGGGGGACACAGCGTTTATCTATTGAAGAAATGAGATCATTGGCTGTGGCACATGGCGGACAGTGCCTCTCGGATAAATACGTAAACCGAAGGACAAAGCTAGCATGGAAATGTGAGCATGGACATATTTGGGAAGCGATGCCAGACAGCATCAAATCGGGAAAATGGTGCCCTGTCTGTGCGGTGAAGAGACGCGCCGACTCCAACCGCGACTCAATCGAAACCATGCGTACAATTGCTGAACAACGTGGTGGTAAGTGCATTTCGGAAATCTATAACGGGAGTCATCGGAAGTTGACGTGGGAATGTGCTGAGCGGCACACTTGGGAGGCAGTCCCCGGTTCTATCAAATCGGGCACGTGGTGCCCGGAATGCTCGGCTGGTCTTGGTGAAAGGATAAGCCGTGCATACATGGAACAATTGTTTGGGGAGAAATTCCCGAAGGATAGACCGAAATGGCTGAAGTCTCCTGAAGGCAACCAACTTGAGTTGGACGGATACTGTGCAAAACTCCATCTGGCGTTTGAGCATCAAGGTGCACAGCATTTTGAAAGTGTCGCGCGTTTCCATACCCGAGAGAAAGCATTTGAGAGGGCCCAGATGCTCGATGACTGTAAACGCCGGCTTTGTGATGAACATGGTGTTAGATTGATCGAAATACTTGAAGTGCCACGCTACATTCCGATCACTGAGTTGAGGGAATACATTAAGCAGGAATGCTTGCACTTAAAAGTGATGCTTCCTAACGATTTCGACACAAGGGTCATAGACCTAAGAGAGGCATACTGCCTTAGCGGACAAAGTAAGTTCTCTGAGCTTCAGGGAATGGCCGCAGGTCGGGAAGGAAAGCTACTTTCAGAGGCTTATTTCGGTGAGAGATCTAAACTAAAGTGGGTATGTCAGCAGGGTCATGTATGGGAAGTTGCCCCGTATGTAATACGACGTGGTTCTTGGTGCAAGAAGTGCGCATCCGCAACGATAGCAGATAGACAAAGAGGGAACATTGAGGAATGCAAGCGCATTGCCAAAGAACGGGGAGGTCAATGCCTGTCTACTGAGTATGTCAATGTCATGACAAAGTTAAAATGGCAATGCGACAAGGGACATGCTTGGGAGGCTGTGCCAAACAATATTAGGAATGGTCAATGGTGTCCTATTTGTGGCATCGACAAGCGAGCTGCTGCCCAGCGAGGCACCATTGAGGAGATGCAAAAAATTGCTGAAGATCGTGGGGGGAGATGCCTTTCGGATAAATATATAAACAGTACCACCACATTACACTGGCAGTGTTCTGAAGGGCATACATGGGAAGCACGCCCTGGCAACATTAAGTTTGGCCAGTGGTGCCCAATTTGCGCTCGGAGAAAAATAAAAAGTGGCGAGAGCGTCGAACAAGGCGCTGCACCTGACCGCTATTCCGCTACGCTTCATAGCGGCAGGTGAGCTTGGTCGTTGAGGCTGTAGGAAAAGGTAGATCGAAAACTTTACGAAAAAACGACCTCCGTATTTGGCTTTTAAGCGACGATCTCGGATCGAGAGACAATTTTGGTACCCCTAATTCGGACGTTTTTTTACGGGTTGGGACTTTTTCTACAGACTCGTTAGGCCTATTCAGATGTTGTCTTGCTGACGATGAGGCAATGACCATGAAGACGACAGGTAATGTTCCAGATCACTTGCGTGACCGTGTTTGGTACACAGAAAGTTCCGCGTATGCGTTTCTGGTCCATGCGCCTATCGCATTTGGACATTCCCAGTTGACGGTTTCGATTGCCTGCGGCATTCACGAGGAGGATGCGTTCAGCCTTGCCGCAAAACACATAGCCATATGTATCGGGAGATTTCGTTTGACCTTTATGAACCTTGACCTTAGAGAGTGGGGCCCTCTGGCCCAGTACACGGGAACATCGGGGCACTATGTGAAGACGCTGGTCCTCAAGGCCAGTGCAAATGAAGACCAGGGAGAGTACAAGGTTCACCTCGTCCCCTGCTTCTCGTCCCACATTGAAGCCGCTAACGATCTGTTCCAGGCGCGATTCGGTAAGAGCGACGCGGGTGGATTACTGCATTGGATTGGTGAACGCGAACACCTCGTCGACTATGACACGTTGCGGTTGAATGCCGTAGCGGAGGAGCGCATCCAGTCCTTCTGCCTCACGGGCCTGGCGGCAATCTTGCGATCTCCGACGTAACCGGCGGAGACGGCCTAACTTTAGCGTTGAGGCTGTACGAAAAGTTAGATCGAAACATTTACAAGAAAAACGACTTCCATATTTGGCGTTTAAGCGACGATCTCGGATCGGGGTGCCATCTAGCGCTGGTCCTACTTCATCAGAAAAGTCTATCAGACAGATCCTTTCACTTGCCCCAAGAAGCTGAACACTGAGTGCTGATGGCTAAACGCCTTTAATCCATCTGTTTCCTCAAAAACGTCGGGATGTCGAATCGATCCTCGTCCTCTTGACTGAATTGCATTGAGACCTTGTCGCTGGTGACGGTTTCGACTTCTCCGGTATCATGTTTCTTTCGCTGCCAGGTAGGAGAGTCGAGATCGTCCACGATAGTGCCGAGGTGGACCACTTTCTTGCCTTTGGTGTCTTTGTTCGGATTATAGGTAACCGCGCTAAGGACCGGCTTGCGTTCCTCCTTTTCTCCAAAACCGGTCGCGATGACGGTAATGCGGATCTCATCCTTCATCCGCTCGTCGATCACTGCTCCGAAGATGATATTGGCATCATCGTGGGCCTCTTCCTGGATCATCATGGCTGCCTCGTTGACCTCGTAGAGACAAAGGTCCGGGCCGCCCGTGATATTGATCAGCACCCCCCTGGCACCATGAATCGAGATATCTTCCAGCAAGGGGCTCGAAATCGCCTTTTGCGCCGCTTCGACGGCGCGATTCTCGCCCGAGGCAGAGGCCGCGCCCATCAAGGCCAGGCCCATCTCGGCCATCACGGTGCGGACATCGGCAAAATCGAGGTTGATCAGACCAGGAGTGATAATGAGATCGGAGATGCCGCGCACGGCCTGCAAAAGGACATCGTCCGCCTTTTGGAAGGCCTCGAGCATCGTGGTAGTCTTTGCCGCGATGCTGAGCAGACGCTGATTCGGAATAACGATCAAGGTATCCACATGCTCTTTGAGCTCGTGGATGCCATCCTCGGCCTGGCCCATCCTCTTCTTGCCTTCGAAGACGAAAGGCTTGGTGACCACCCCGACGGTGAGCGCCCCGACCTCGCGGGCAACTTTGGCGATAATCGGCGCTCCCCCGGTGCCCGTCCCTCCCCCCATTCCGGCGGTGATGAAGATCATATCGGCGCCGGACAAACAACCTTTAATTCGCTCTTGATCTTCCAGGGCGGCGCGCCGGCCGATTTCAGGATTGGCCCCGGCACCCAACCCTTTGGTGATTTTCTCACCGAGCTGGATCTTCACCGATGCCCGGCTTGCCTCGAGCGACTGGGCGTCGGTATTGGCGACAATGAAGTCCACTCCGGTGAGTTTGGACGAGATCATGGTGTTGACCGCGTTCCCTCCTCCGCCGCCGATCCCTATCACCTTGATCCGGGCGCCCAAATTAACGTGCTCTACGAGTTCAAACATAGTTTATCCTCCTTCTTTAACTTTGCCTTTTGTTAAAAAAACTCGCTAAACCAATCGACCATCCGGTTTCTCACCTTGCCAAACAGGTTGTTATCACGGATGCGGAAAAAGTTTTTATCCTGGCGCTTGATGCCATAAAGAACCAATCCCACGCCGGTCGAATAAATCGGACTGGAGACCACATCGATAAGACCGCCGACATGGGTAGGGACGCCGAGGCGCACCGGCATTGCGAAGATCCCTTCCGCCATCTCGATCATGCCGGGAAGCAGCGTCGAACCTCCGGTCATCACCATGCCTGACGCCAATGACCCCTCATAACCTGACCTGGTGATTTCCCGACGAATGAGCTGAAAAATCTCCTCCAGGCGAGGCTCGATTATCTCGCACAGGATCTGCCGCGAGATCGCCCGAGAATTTCTCCCCCCTACGCTCGGCACCTCCACCGTTTCGTCCTTCGTTACCATGGAAGTCCTGGCATAGCCGTATCGCTGCTTGATCCTCTCGGCCTCGCCGATCGGTGTGCGCAGTCCGGCGGCGATGTCGCTGGTCAGATGGTTTCCACCAATAGCCAGAACGGCCGTGTGCTTGACCGCATCATCATGAAATAGGGCTATATCGGTGGTCCCCCCTCCCATGTCTACCAGGGCGACCCCGAGCTCTCTTTCTTCCGGGGTCAAGACTGCCTCGGCCGAGGCCAGCGGTTCCAACGCGATATCCGCCACGTTCAGCCCCGTCCGGTTGCAGCACTTGATGATGTTCTGTGCCGAGGTAACCGCGCCGGTTACAATGTGCACCTTGGCCTCCAACCGCACCCCCGACATACCCAAGGGCTCCTTGATGCCGTCCTGATCGTCGATGATGTATTCCTGGGGAAGGATGTGCAGCACCTCTCGATCCATGGGGATGGCCACCGCTTTAGCCGCGTCAATAACCCGGTCGACATCTCTCTGGGTCACTTCCTTATTTTTCACCGCCACAATGCCGTGGCTGTTAAAACCCTTGATGTGACCTCCGGCGATTCCCGTAAAGACCGAGTTGATCTCACATCCGGCCATGAGCTCGGCCTCCTCCACCGCCTTCTTGATGGAATCCACCGTGCTCTCGATATTGATGACCACTCCCTTGCGCAATCCCCGGGAGGGATGAGAGCCCACACCGATAATCTCCATTCCCCGCTCGGTCATCTCCCCGACGACGGCACAGACCTTCGAAGTCCCGATATCCAGGCCTACAATAAGACTGTTCCTGTTCTTCTTGGCCATATCCGCTTCGTTCAGAATCTCAGCTTTTTATTGCGAATTTCGAAATTCGAATTTCGCAATTGTCTTAACGCCCTTTAACCCTTTAACCTTCCGCTGTTTCGTAATTTCGCCACTACCCGGTCGCGGAAACTTAAGTCCAGAGAAGCGAGCCGGGCCTCTTTTCCCTTCCACATCTCCAAGACCCGCTCGAGCCGCTGAACCTTTCCCTGCCAATCTCCCCAACCCACATGAAGGGCAACGGGGTAGGCCATCGGGTAAAGAACCGCTCCTCCCTGAGGAGAAAAATGAATTTCAGAAAGGGTAAGGGAGCCTGCCGCCATCAGCTCCCCTAGCTTCAGGGCCTCCCGAATCTTCTGACGAGTCGCATGGCTTTGGGAGGTAAGATCCGCCTGCTGCAGCCCTGTGAGCAGCAGAAAGTCCGTTTTTTCTCCTTCTTCAACCTCTTTGAAGACAGACCCCTCAGCATCAACATAGTAGAGCTTTCCCATCACCACGATTCCTTTGACCTCGCGCTCCTCCACCTCGATCACGACCCGACGGGGCAGTTCCCGTCGCACCAGGACTCGTTTGACCCAGGGATGCTTTCCTATTTTCCTCTCTATGGTTGCCGGATCGACCTTCCAGATGTTCATCCCCTGGCTCATTCCCGCCATAGCCACGATCTCGCTCCCTCCCACCTTTTCCCCCCCGCCTACCTTGATCTCCTGTACGGAGAAATACGAATTGGTCAGCATAGACTCGCGCAATCGATCCGCCAGCCGGCCCACTGGACGCCGGCCGACATAGAGGGCCAATGCCGAAGAGAGCGAGGCCACGACAGCGACCCAGACGAGAAAGCGCGCCCGGCTCCTCTCCGCTGCCTTTTTTTTGTTGTCCTTACGACGAACAAGAATCTCCATAGCCTTTACTCGCCCAAGGAGCTGGAAGACCATTCTCCCAACAGCCGGACTTCCGGCTCCAGCTCGATGCCAAATATTTTCTTAACTTCCTTGCGAGCCATTTCCATCAAGCCCCTGACATCCTCTGCCC
>Ga0082335_1004163_pt1 | contig 22283 bp, 22 predicted proteins | sample Subgrocontami58m_FD_72375 | JGI IMG/M metagenome (GOLD analysis project Ga0082335, IMG submission 72375) | Subsurface groundwater microbial communities from S. Glens Falls, New York, USA - GMW37 contaminated, 5.8 m (SPADES assembly) (version 2) ...
CCCTTCGATCAGGACGCTGGCCCAGGCATCGGCTACTCTCGCGATTTGTTTGTAAAAATCCACCATGAGGGCAGAGGAGCCGGTAAAATGCGGGGCCTCCTGGTGGCCCTCTGGTTGGCCATTTTTTCTTTGCTGCCTGATTTCCCGCATCTCCAGAATTTTTTTCACCATGCCCCGTATTGCCTCGGGGCTAAAGGGCTTGCTTATGTAATCACAGGCGCCCAGCCGCAGGGCATCCATAGTGGTTTCCAGGGAGCCGTAGGAAGTCACCAGGATGACGGGAACTTCCGGCCACTTCTCCTGCACCAGGCGCAGGAAATGCAGACCGTCGATGACCGGCATCCTGATATCGGAAATGAGCAGATCATAGGCGGCAAGGTCAAGTTTCAAGGCTTCGGCGGCGGCGGTACGGGTGTCCACCTGATAGCCGGCACGGGAAAGCGCTTCCTGGAGGAACTCACAGGCGACGGCATCGTCATCAATGACGAGAATATGGGCAGTCAAGAGAGATCACCATCCTTTTTGGGCAATATAATTGGTCAGGTCGGCTACCCGGCAAGAATAGCCCCATTCGTTGTCATACCAGGCCACAACCTTGGCCATATTGTCCCGCAGCACCTGGGTGAATTCCATGTCGATGATGGAGGAATGGGAATCACCTCGAAAATCAGAGGAGACAAGCCCCTTTGCTTCACAGCGCATGATGTCCTTCAGGCCACCCTGCGACGCTTTTTTCAGCGCCTGCCGCAAGTCATCCGTCGAAATATTGGTACTAAGCTCGGCCACGAAATCGACAAGCGATACGGTCGGGGTGGGTACCCGGAGCGAATAGCCGTCGAACCTGCCGGCCAGCGCGGGGATCACCAGCGAGATTGCCTTGGCCGCACCGGTACTGGTAGGAATGATGTTCTGGGAAGCGGCCCGTGCCCGGCGCAGGTCTTTGTGAGCCAAATCCAGAATCCGCTGATCGTTGGTATAGGAGTGGACGGTCGTCATCATCGCTTTTTCGATACCGAAGTTCCTGTGTATCACCTGGACGGGTGGTGCTAAACAATTCGTCGTACAGGAGGCATTGGAGATGATGTGGTGTTTTTCGGGGCGGTAGCTCTTGTGATTTACACCCATCACAACCGTCAGGTCTTCTTCCTGGGCGGGGGCGGTGATGATGACCTTGCGGGCGCCAGCACTTATATGTGCCGCCGCCTTCGGGCCGGTCAGGAAAAGACCTGTGCTTTCGATAACAATATCAACCCCTTCGTCATCCCAAGGGATAGTTGCGGGATCGCGGAAGGCCAGATTTTTAATAACTTGACCGCTAATGACCATGGAACTTTTTTTGACCTTTATTTCTCCTGGAAACCGGCCATAGTTGGTATCGTACTGCAAGAGATGGGCATTGGTTGCCACATCGCAAAGATCATTAATGGCGACTACTTGCAGTGTATGTGGATATCTCGCCAAGACGGCCTTAAGTACCTGCCGCCCGATTCTTCCGAAACCATTGATGCCAACACGGATCATCATGCCCTCCTTGCCCCTGGCAAACGGGATAAGCCCCGCAATGCGGACTTACGCGTTAACTTACTAATTGTCGTCGATACGATATTTGTTGGCCGCCATTAAATCGCAATCCGTGCGCAATTTCTTGTGTAAAAGAGCGTTATCAAGAGCGAGCGCACTCAGGTTGGCCACTGCTTCCAGGAACCTTAATTCCTTTTCGGTAAATTTACGAATTCTATCGGCATAGACCCGCAGTACGCCGATGGCTTTATCTGCAACCAAAAGCGGCATAACCTGAATGGATTTGATGCCTTCCGCTTTTGCCATCCCACGGTAATGGAAATTAACATCTGTCTGGGCATCTGGCAGCCAAAGGTTTTTGCCGGCCAGGGCAATCTTGTCAATACCACTTTCCTCAACAAGCACGGGGCCTTTTTGCAGATACTGATCCGAAAGTCCCCAGGCGGCGCCCATCACCAGCCTTTTCCCTTTGGGATCAAGAAGGCGGATGGAGGCGGCCTTTAGTTGCAATGCGGCAGCCACGCATCTTACTATTTCCGTCAGGACCTGCGCGGGATCCAGAGAGGCGTTGATGGCCCTCGCCACATCATATAGTGCTTTGAAATAGTCCATTTCCCTTTCTTTCATAAGCTTGCTCCTTTTTACACCTGGGTGGGGTTAACGATTAAGCGCCTGTTTTCACACCAGACAGTCCACGCTCCTTTTGCTTTACGGCCACAATCATGAGGCGACGACATATTATTATTATTTTTTTTACTAATGAGCCTCTTGCAAAATGAGGGATGATTTATTTTCATCAAAAAGACGAAATAACGGATTGTAATAATTGAACTTCATGGCATTTCCTGGTATAGTTTTGTATCCGTAAAACAGAGCCGAGGAGGGTGCCATGAAGCTCACAGAAAAGGTATCATGTTTGATGGGGCGTGTCCAAGAGAATCTATTTCCCCATTTGAACCAATGCTTGAAGACGCCGCTTACCGCCCAGGAGGAACGCTTGGTATCTATCCTGGAGATTATGCAGGTTGAACGGGTAAGCGGGTACACGATGCGCTCGTAGAACAATATCTCTCGACAGAGCTTATCGGGCACATCAGCCGGGATTCCACCGCCATTGTAGGGCGTGGGAAACCGGCCAAGAAGGAAGTCAAAGAGCCGAAGAAGCCCCGCAAGAGGGGTCGTCCCGCCAAAGGTGAGCACCGGGAACCTGGACTAGTTGCGAAAATACGGATAAATAATAACCAGGCACCACCGTCTGACGTACAAAAGGCAGAAAAACAGCAAGGGGATGGTGCTAAACCCCGTAAGAATAATCATTTTGCCAAGAGGCTCATGGGATAATGAATAAAATAAAGAGGGCATTATAACGTAGCTTCTGATAAATCCTGAGACCGCGCCATCGCTACGAAGGCCTTTTCGGCTGAGGTAAAGAGCTTATCCTTACGGTAGATCAAGCTTAGTTGCCGGCGACAATCAAACTCCGGGACGTTTAGCAAGACTATCTTTTTCCGCGTACCTTCTCTTTCGATCGATGACCGGGAAAGCATACCAAGGCCCGCACCCGCAAGTACCGCCTGCTTCACCGATTCGTTACTCCCCAGCTCCATTCTCACCCGGGGCTCTATACCCAATTCCTTCAGACATCCTTCGGCTGCGACCCGTGTGGCCGATCCTTTCTCCCTTGTTATGAATTCTTCTTCTCTCAACTCTTCGACCCGAATATTCTTTTTCCGGGCCAAGCGGTGCTTTGGAGAGGCGATGAGGACGATCTTGTCTTCGGCAAAGGGTTCCACAACGAGGTTTGGAGAGTCAATCTTACCGCCGATAAACCCTATATCGAGCGCGTGCCGGAGCACTTCATCAGCGATTTGCCTCGTGTTGGATATGCGCAGTTCCAGTGCAACCCTCGGGTATCTGTCCTTGAAGCGGACTATTGTCTCAGGCAAACAATATTCGCCGATGGTAGTGCTGGCTCCGATCACGAGCCGACCGGAAGCGAGTCCTGCGAGATCTTGGAGAACCTTCGCCATCTCTTCCGACAGCGCAAAGATGCGCCGCGCATAGTCAAACACAAATTCACCCGTCTGGGTCATCTGCAGGGCGCGACTGCGCCGTGTGAACAGCGGCTGGTCATAGCGCTGTTCCAGCAACTTCACCTGGTTGGAGACCGCCGGCTGGCTAATGTGGAGCGCATCAGCAGCGGATGAGAAACTACCCAGCTTGGCCACGAAATAAAAAATGCGCAACTGGTGAAAATTAATTTCATTCATGAAGTATAACCCCTAATGAATACCATGATAATAATAATGTATTTGAAATTATACTTATTGCAAGGATAAATGCAAGATACAAGTGAGGTGTGAAGTTGGTTCTGGAGCTGGAAATCCTGGTCTTCGGCGTGACTCTCCTGGTGGGGGTGATGTCGGGACTGCTCGGCATCGGCGGGGGCATAATCCTTACGCCTTTGCTGCTCTATCTGCCGCCGGCCGCCGGTCTTGCGCCTCTCGACATGAAAGCGGTGGCCGGGCTTACCATGGTGCAGAGCCTGCTTGCCGCCGCTTCCGGGGTCATTCGACACCAGAGGTATGGCTTTGTAGATCGCTCTGTTGTCATCTACATGGGTTCAGCCATAGCCGGCGGCTCCTTTTTGGGCGCTGTTCTGTCGCATTATATGGAAGCGTACACAATACAGGCCCTCTTTGCCGGCCTCGCCACCGTTGCCGCCGGCTTGTTGCTCTTTAATACCAATGCCGATGAACAAGAAGAAGGTGTGGAGAAGGTTGCTTTCAACCGGCCCCTGGCAATCGCTGTAGCGGCTTTAGTCGGGGTCATGGGGGGCATTGTCGGCCAGGGTGGAGCTTTTATCCTTGTGCCGCTTATGCTGCACGTTCTCCATCTTCCCACAAGAATCACGCTGGGCAGCTCCCTGGGCATCGTATTATTTTCTTCTATATCAGGGGTCGTCGGGAAACTGGGCACCTGCCAGGTCGATCTTTACCTGGCGGCTTTTCTTGTGGCCGGAGCCGTGCCGGGAGCACAGTTGGGAGGCTATCTGAGCAGGAGAGTAAGTACGGTCCGTCTTCGCAAACTGCTCACCATTATTATTTTGGTTACAGCGATCAAAATGTGGTACGAACTCTGGCGGGCATAGAGGAAATAGTTATGTAACGCATATAGTATAGAGGAGGTGTTTTATGACAAATCTACAACCTGTCAAACTTACGAAGTTGTCCCATGGCGCGGGCTGAGCCTGCAAACTCGGCCCCGCCGAGTTGGCGCAGGTCCTGCGCCACCTTCCCATTGTTACCGATCCCAATGTCCTGGTCGGTACCGGCACCTCGGATGATGCCGCTGTTTATCGCCTCTCAGAGACCCAGGCACTGGTAGCAACGGTCGATTTCTTTACGCCCGTAGTGGACGACCCCTATGATTTCGGTCGCATCACCGCGGCGAACTCCCTTTCCGACATTTACGCCATGGGCGGACGACCGATTTACGCGCTCAATATCGTTAGCTTTCCAAGGACGAGTCTTCCCTTGGAAATCCTCGAAAAGATCCTCCGGGGAGGAGCCGATAAACTGGCAGAGGCGGGTGTCCCCGTCGTTGGCGGCCATAGCATTGACGATCCGGAGCCGAAGTATGGGCTCGCCGTCACGGGCCTTGTCCATCCCGATAAAATAATCATGAATGTGGGGGCAAAACCCGGGGACCGTCTCTACCTCACCAAGCCCTTGGGAATCGGGATCATTACAACCGGTATCAAGAGGGACTTGGTCAGTAAAGAAACCATAAAGAAAGCTGTGGAGGTCATGGCAACACTTAATGCCGGGGCAGGTGCGGCAATGACTGCGGTGGGGGTTTCCGCAGCCACGGACATAACGGGTTTCGGCCTGATGGGGCACCTCCGGGAAATGACCTGCGGCTCAGGAGTACGCGCCCGGCTTTTTCTTTCCGCCATACCAGTTCTTGACGAGGCGTGGGAACTTGCCCGGCAGGGTGTCGTTCCGGGCGGCGCCCGTAACAACCTGACTTACCTTCAGGACGCCGTCCAATGGGCTGAAGGCATCGACGAGACGGAACGACTCGTGCTTTGCGATCCCCAGACCTCCGGGGGCATGCTTATCTCGATCCCCGCAGAGCGCGCAGATCAATTGGAGCGTGCATTGCGGGACGCCGGTGTTCCTGTTATTGCCGGTATAGGCGAGATCATCAGTGAAGATGAAGGGGGCGCTATTATCGTGACACGTGGGTGAGGGATTTTGTATGAATGCAAGAAGCTCCTTTTCTCCTCTTTTCGAGCATGATCAAGAAGGCATTACGAGACGAAGGTACAAGCTACCACTATCTGCCGCCGAAACGATTTGCGAAGGCTTCTCCCGCCCTGATGACCGTCCTGGATGTTTGCGGAAAATGAATGACGAGCTTGTTCTGGAAATGAAAAGCGGACAACTTGGGGAGTTCTATCCGCTCCTGCAGCAGGGGTTTGCCGTCACCGTCCGCGTGGGCTGTACCATTGACCTCCTTCTCAGCCGCGAGTTCGGTCTTTCTCCCGATTACGTGACAAAGCGGATTACAACCATCTTTCTGAACGGCCAGGCTGTAGACTACATAAAGAGGACGGTCGTTAAGGAAGGGGCGGTCATCGCCCTTTCCGGGGCGGCGCCGGGTCTGGTTGGCGCCATCCTGCGGTGCGGCGGCCATTACGCCGCCATGCGCGGGGAAATCACCTACTGGGAAACCGCCGCTGCTGCCACCAGCAGGCTTGCCAAAATCCGGGTGAAGCTCTTCAGTATCCTGCTTCCTGAACTGGGAGCACACTTTCTTCACCGTGACATAGTCCTGACATCGTCCGAACTGGCGGACTTTGCAACTTTTTACGCGTCCGTTATATTTGGCTTCAAAATACAATTGACTTTCGAAAGTGATTATAATAGCGAATAAGTAGTTACAGTTACTTGAAGACCCACTTCCATTTGGTACACTTTTACGGATTTTTGCATCTAATTTCCGGAGGTTACTTATGAGAGGCAATCGCTCCATTTGCATGTTGATACGAAAATTGATGGGACTGAACCGTCCCGGCAAGGTGGCTATTATGATTCTGCTGCTTGAGCTGCTGTCCGGTTGTGCGGCTTCCCGCTCAGCGGTAACGGGCCTCTACAATGGCTCAGTCGAAAAGAATCTGGGCGCCGGGAAAGTCAGTGCCCTTTTTCTCTTCCGTCACATGGGACAATATCACGGTTTCGACTCCATCCCGAAGCTGAAGGACCAGGGAGTTAAGGATTTTAACAATCTGTTCCGGGACTCCCTTACGGAAATCAGCAATATTTCCCCGTATACGACTTTTGTCGAATTGCCTAATGACATCAATGATCCCAAACGCCGCCAGGAATTGGCAGGTTTCCGGGGTTCCCACGACTTTACTGTGGAAATTACTTTTTTGGAGGAAGCGTCCTTCAAGCAGCAGGCACTGAGCGGCACGATAAGCCTCCTGTCCCTGACCGTTATCCCAATGCCTTACTCATGGGACTATACAATTACTGCTAATCTCCTCGATCAAAAAGGGAAGTTGATCCGTTCTTACCAGCGTAAAGCTACTCTCAACAACTGGGTAGAGGTATTTTTAATCTTTGCCTACCCTTTCCATCCAGTAGAGGGAAAGCGAGAGCTAATTTACGCCGAGTCGCTGCATGACACTTTCCGGCAAATTGAAGCTGAAAAGGTATTAACAAAATAGACAAACTACATTCGGTGTCGCTGCGCAGATAGTCCTGGACGATGAGATTTTTCATCACCCACATCCTCGTCACGGATGGCTGTTTCCTTCGGCAAGCTCAGGACGGCGTCTATGGCAACAAAGGCATGTTCCGCATCGCCCCGCCGTTGGAGTTGAAAAAGCTGGAGGCCATTTTCCGGCACAAGGTGCTCAGGATGCTTCTGAACAAAGGAAAGATCACGCAGGAGATGATCGCCATGCTCTCGACATGGCGGCATTCCGGCTTCAACGTCTTCTGCGGCAATCGTATCTCGCCCACTGATGATACGGCTATGGAGAACCTGGCCCGCTACATCATCAGGGCGTCCTTCTCCCAGGAAAGAATGCAGTACCTGGATCAAGAGGGGACGGTCGTTTATACATCCAAGGACGGCACGACAACCAGGAACTTCCCGGCCTTGGAATGGCTGGCCGCAATGTGCTCCCACATCCCGAACCGGGGCGAGCAGATGGTGCGATATTACGGATACTACAGCAACGTCTCGCGGGGAAAACGCCAAAAGGAAGGCATGGATGACGCCATCCCCTGCATCCTCGAACCGCAGCGAAACATAAAGGCTTTCCGTAAAAGTTGGGCCAGGCTGATTCAGAAAATATACGAAACAGATCCCCTGGTCTGTCCGAAGTGTCAGGGGACAATGCGGATCATCAGTTTCATCGAAGATCCGTCGGTCATCCGAGACATCCTCAATCACCTGGGACTTTGGCTGGTAAGGGCAAGACCGTCGCCGAAAAATTCATGCGCAACCCGTCTGTGTGCACAGCATAGGCCGACAGGTTGACTCATACATCATGGATGACGTCTCTCAAGTCCCCGTCAATGACGATTACCTTTATCGGGATCCCGAATATTCCTGGGATGAATACATCCAGTCATAACGCATTTTGAAAAAAGGCGTGCCGGAGAGGTGTGTCTGAAATGGGCTCAAAACTTGTTACCGCGAAGGCGGAAAATGCCCCCTTGTCGACTGACTCGACCAAAAGGCGGGCTGATTTCTCAAAAGGGCGGCCACCGATCCACCTTCCTCACCAAATTGCATCGCCAGCCCCTGCTTTTCGATGTAAAATAGATGCAAAATACCCATTGACAAGCCAAAACAGCCAACCTATACTTCCTCCACGAAAAAGGAAATTCTTATCAATGGTTACAGTGTACTTGCCTTGATCTAAATCGCTGAACGTATAATTGCCATTGGCATCCGTTGTGGTTGCGCCTGAAGAGTTGCCGGTAAGAGTTACTACTACGCCGGTGAGGACCGAACCGCCTGATGTAATGGTCCCGGAAATGTCATAGGTCGGTTTTCCCCCCCCGCATGCGGAAAGGGTGGTCATGGCAGCCACGGCTAACAAGGCTGCCATGATGGCGCGGGAAAACCGTTTATGCTTTGTGTTGCTGGTATTAGTCATAGTTCTACACTCCTAAATTTATCTTGCCCCCTTCATCTGCCAAAGGCTTGTGTTTGATTATCATGATTTCAATTCGAAATCTACTTTAAGAAATAATTGACAACTTCAACTATTTCGTCCCAACACGTACCCAACATGATACTTGCATTCCTATGGTGCATGACTTAAACTTTTTTTCTTATGGGACTGATATGGATAAATGATATTTCGGTAAGTTTTGGCGGGCCAATGCTGCTCGATGGCACCAAGCTCCAGATTGCTGCCGGTGAAAGGATTGGCCTGGTAGGCCGGAATGGCTCGGGTAAGACCACCCTCCTGAAGGTGCTAACGGGCGATGTAGCTCCGGATCGAGGTGAAATCAAGGGAATCGGTGATATCAAAATCGCCATGCTTCCTCAGGAGGTACCTGAAGACTTGCCGGGCACGGTTTATGACGTGGTGGCATCCGGCGGCCGGGAACATATGGAACTCCTCAGAAAACATCAAGACCTTACCCAGCGGATCACGCATTCAGATGCAGAGGACCTATTGCGCAAGCTTGAGCAGACTCAGCGCGAACTGGAGACATCTGGTGGCTGGCACCATCATCAGAGAGTCAAGGCGGTGATCAGCAGGAGCGACCTCGATCAGCACGCCGAGTTCAGGTTCCTGTCGACGGGCTTGAAGCGCCGGGTTTTTCTGGCCAAGGCCTTGGTGAATGAACCGGACCTCCTGATCCTCGATGAACCGACCAACCATCTGGATATAAATGCCATTTTGTGGCTGGAAGATTTTCTGTTGAAGTTCGATAGGACGATCCTCTTCGTGACCCATGACCGGATGTTTCTCCAAAAATTGGCAACGCGCATTGTGGAGATTGATCGAGGTCGCCTGATCTCCTTTGCCTGTGACTACGCTACCTATATCGAACGCCGGGAAGCCTTGCTGGAAGCGGAAGAGAGACAGTGTCAGGATGTCGACAAGAAACTGTCAAGGGAGGAGAGTTGGATCAGACAGGGGGTTAAGGCCCGCCGCACACGCAACGAAGGCCGAGTGAGGGCTTTGTTGCGACTGCGTCGAGAACGGGCGCAAAGACGGGAACAGGCAGGCAGTGTCCGTCTCCTGATCCAGGAGGCGAAGCGGAGTGGACGCCTGGTCGTCGAGGCCGAGGCGATTAGCTTCGCCTATGGTGAAAGACCGATCATCAATGAATTCTCCTGCACCATCATCCGGGGCGACAAGGTGGGTATCATCGGTCCCAACGGTTCAGGCAAAACCACCCTTCTCAACATTCTCCTCGGCACACTCAAACCGCAACAAGGCATGGTCCGCTTGGGAACGGGGCTACAGATCGCCTACTTTGATCAAATGAGGGCCCAGCTCGACGAGGAGAAGACCCTCAAAGAGAACATCGCCAACGGCAGTGATACGATTTTCATGGGCGGGGCGCCCATACACATCATCGGATATCTCCAAGGTTTTCTTTTTCCTCCTGCACAGATCATGGCACCGGTCAAGGCTCTCTCGGGTGGTGAACGCAATCGTCTGCTTCTGGCTAAGCTCTTCAGCTTGCCCTCCAACGTCCTGGTACTGGATGAACCCACCAACGACCTGGATGCGGAAACACTGGAACTGCTTGAAGATAGGCTGCTCGAGTACGGCGGGACGGTTCTCCTGGTTAGTCATGACCGGGCCTTTCTCAACAATGTTGTGACCTCAACAATCGTTTTTGAGGGAAAGGGCGTGCTTCAGGAATATGTCGGTGGTTACGATGACTGGCTGCGGCAACAAAAGGTACAGCCTGTGCCGGCAAAGACCTCCCTTCCGAATCAGAAAGAAAAGAAGAAAGAAAAGCCCCCGCAGGAGAAGCGCAGACTCTCCTATAAAGAGGCGCAGGAGTTAGCAGAGCTGCCGCGGAAAATCGAAGCCCTGGAAGAGGAACAAAAGCGCCTGCTTGAAGCTATAAACGCCCCCGGTTTCTACGTGGGAAATGATGTTGCAAAGATCAGGGAAACTGCCGATCGGCTGGCAGACCTGGAAAAGCAGCGGGAAGAGGCTTATCAGGACTGGGATGAATTGGAAGAACTATCCGCAAAATTCGGTAGTTAGTCAGTGGTGCGTTTCACCAAAGAAATTAGCTTCATGGTTGCGGAATATCCCCTGCTGCCGTGCTTTCGACGATTTCCCCCACAGGTCCCGGTTCCGCTGTCTCGGAATCCCCGTTTGGAGCGCCCGTTTTTATATCGGTCTTCTGCTGCTTAACCAACAAGCGCTTGGAAGCCTTATCCATTTGTTTCTGCTGTCTGGCTTTTTCCTTTGTCTGTTTGCCAAAGTTGTACATGGACCTTCCCATTTTTTAACTCCTATTTTTCTTGCCAACATTACGGAATGTGCTGAAAAAGTGAGAGGCGCTCCACCATAAACATGTTAATGAAGCGCCTCTTGCCTTTCCGCGGTTTAATTAGATAGCTTTCACGTTTTCCGCTGCCGGGCCTTTATTGCCCTGGACAACATCGAAGCTTACAGCCTGTCCCTCAGTTAGGGTCTTGAAGCCACCGGCTTGAATGGCGCTGTAATGGACGAAAACGTCCCCACCGTCATTCTTCTCGATAAACCCAAAGCCTTTACTTTCGTTAAACCATTTTACTTTACCTTCTGACATAATTAGCATCCTCCTTTCCTAAAAATTTACCCAAAGTCGAATTACCAATATGACAGAATTAAAAAAGCCACCAAGACTCTAAAGAGCATGGTGGCCGCCTTTGCACTTCAAATTGTCATAACCCAACTTTAACTGCGCCATACTGACTTCTGACCAGTGAAACACGCAGGATATGGTGCAACCATATGTTACTCTTTACGCAAAGTCAAGGCTTATTTCTGACAACAGGCATATTTCTGTCAATGTGTCTTTTTGTTAATTGACAAATAGGCTTCTCTTATGTACAATCCGCCACGCATATCTTAATCTGGAAGAAAAGGGGATGTGGCGTTAGCCACTCATCATGACTTTTCTGGGGTGTTTGCTTACACTCTACGACTCACGAAGCTGAATTGGCCTACAGGAGAAAGGAGTTATGTTAAAAGTTTGTAATTTAACTATCTTACTGGTTCTCTTATGTACCTGCCCCGCCGCCGCAGATGTCCTTACCCTGCGGGCGTGCCTCGCGAGGGCGGCGCAGATGAATCCAACCCTCAGAGTGGCACTCCATAACGAAAAGGTGGCCGAGGAGGATCGTCGCATTGCCAGGAGCGGTTACCTGCCTCGCCTGGATGTGCAAGGAGGTTATACATTCCAGGATGATGCCCAGGCTATGAAAGCGCTGGGCACTGCTTTTGAAACACAAGAGGCTAACTATGGTTCTTTCAGCCTGGTCCTGACCCAGACCCTTTATGATTTCGGCCGGACCTCTGCTCGTTACGGCCGGGCCAGAGCGTTTCAGGAAGCCGCCGGATTCGAGTACCAGGGACAAGAGCAGGACGTATCCCTCCAGGTGGTGGAAGCTTACTATGGAATCTGGGAAGCGAGGAAGATCCTTAAGTCCGTGGAAGAGGAACTTTCGCAGATGACGGAACACCTGCAGGTAGCAAAAGATTTCTATGAACAGGGAGTTTCAACATTAAACGACTTGTTACAGGCGGAGGTGAAGCTGGCGGCCAGCAGGCAGCAGCAGCTGGCCGCTGCCAATAGTGTAGAAAACAGGTGGCTGCTCTTGAATTTTCTTCTCAGCCAAACTCCGGAGTACCGGGCAGAACTCGAAGACCAGGTGGAATCAGTGGAAGCGTTTCCTCACGACGGCGTGGAAAAAGCGCTCAAGAAAAGGGCGGAGATAAAAGCCATGGAAAAAATCGTCGAGGGGAGCAAGCTGGAAGTGGCGGAGAGGAAGAGCAGCTATGCACCGGAACTCTTCGCGCGAGTTGCCGTTGATTATCTCCAAAATGATAAAGTGGCCGAACAGTCGATCATGTCGGCCGCTATTGGTTTAAAGGTGAATCTCTTTGACGGTGGGATGACTACTGCCCGTTATCACCGGGCAACCAAGCTTCAGCTGCAGAAAGAGGAAGCCATCCATCAGTTGAAGGAAAAAGTCGGACTTGAATACCGAACCGCCGTCAATGATGCCAGGATAGCGGTGGAGCGTGTCCGGGCCACGGAAAAGGCAATTGAGCAGGGGGAAGAGAATCTGCGTATTACCCGCAACCGTTACCAGGACCTGGTAGGCACCGCCACCGAGGTGATTGATGCCCAGGCCCTCCTGACTCAGGTCAGAACCGACAATTACCGCGCCAGGTTTGATTATCAGGTGGCAAGGGCAAGGGTCAAAAAGGCGATGGGAGAGCTTTAGCAAGTTAGGGTTTGCTTGCCGGAGGCAAGCAAACCCGCAAACGCGCTTATCCCGCTTATCGGGATTAAAACATGAAAGTGCTAAACGAGGAGGCCGGCAATGGGAGAAGGTAAAGTGAAAATGGCGGGGCGGAAACTTATCTTGCCTGCGGTTGTTTTCTTCTTTATGATCGGGATTGTTGCAATCTACATGTCTGTCAACAGTGAGGGAAAGGTTCCCAAAGGCTTCTTGCGTTTGCACGGCTGGGTGGAAGGTACGGAGGTGAGTTTGAGTTCCAAGGTAAAGGGGCAGGTAATCCAGTTGCATGCCGAGGAAGGATCTGAGGTGCAGTACGGTCAACTCGTCGCGCAGATCGACGCGGAACAGGTAAAGGCGCAGATCGCCAATGCGGATGCCGAGGTGGCAAAGGCGCAGGAAGCGGTGCGGCGGGCCGGTGACGATGTCGCGGTTTTGGAAAGCAGGATCAGCGGGGCGAGAATCGCTTTGGAACTGGTGAAAAGGCAGTCCGAGGCAACCATCGCCCAAGCGGAAGCCGAATTCGCCAAGGCGGAAAAGGATTACCGGCGTTTCTCTTCCCTGGTGGAGAAAAAGTCGATCGCCCCAAGCAGGATGGACGAGGTAAAGAAAACCTATGAGGTGGCGAGTGCCGGTTTGGCCCTCGCCAAATCCTCTTTGACGGATATCCGTCTGAAAGAGAATGACGTGGCCACCCTTGGCCGGGAGCTTGCCACGGCGAAAAGGACCGAGAATATGGCCGGGTCAACGTTAAACGGCGTCTTGGCCAGAAGGAAAGAGATCGAAACTATGCTTCGTGATACCTTTGTCTATAGCCCGGTTAAAGGCACGGTGATCGACAAAGCCATTGAACTGGGAGAAAATGTGGTGCCCGGCACGCCTTTGGCGGTTGTAGTCGATCTGGCAAGCCTCTATGTGAAAACCTATGTTGAGCAGCGGGATATCGGCAGGATCAAACTGGGAGACGAGGCGCGCATCTATGTTGATTCCTTTCCCGGCAAGTACTTTCCCGGCAAGGTTAGCCTCGTAGCTCCCAAAGCGGAATTTACCCCCCGGGACGTGCAAATGAATGAGAACCGCTCCACGATGGTTTACAAGGTAAAGGTGGCCATTGCCAATCCCCAGGGGATACTTAAACCGGGCATGCCGACCGACGTGGACTTAAGGTGGGATAGTAATCTTCCATGGAAATAGCCGCGTTAGGAGGCCAGGCCGTTCTGGTTGAATCTTTAACGAAGAAGTTCGGCCGTGTTACGGCTGTCGATGATATCAATTTCCAGGTGAAGCGGGGAGAGATCTTCGGTCTTTTAGGTTCCGATGGCGCGGGAAAAACGACGACCCTGCAGATGCTCTGCGGCATCCTGGCGCCAAGCGATGGCTTGATGGTTGTCGATGGTAACGACGTGGAGGCGGAGCCCGATGCGGTCCGTGCCGCCATCGGCTACATGTCCCAGGATTTTACCCTCTATCTTGATATGACGGTGGAGGAGAACATCGATTTTATGGCGGACCTGCGGGGTGTGCCGGAAGCAGACCGGCAGCGCCAGAAGGAGCGCCTCCTCCTCTTCTCCCGCATGGCACCTTTTCGTCATCGCCGGGCGGCGGAACTATCGGGAGGCATGAAGAAGAAGCTGGCGCTAAGTTGCGCCTTGATTCATTTTCCCTCGGTATTGATACTCGATGAACCGACCACGGCGGTTGACCCTCTCTCCCGTAGCGAACTCTGGAAGATACTTTACGAGTTCATCGGTCAGGGCATTACGGTGATCATCTCCACGCCGTACATGGATGAGGCGGAGCGGTGTCACCGCATTGCCCTGATGCAGGAGGGGAAGGTGATCGCCTGCGATACTCCTGCCAATTTGAAGCGGCTGATTACGCAGAAGGTCTGCACCATCAAGACGGACAAGATAAACCAGGCTTGCCGAGTCTTGAGGGACGAATTGTCTGCGCCGGGCCAGGTATATGGTGATCGCATCCGTTTACTGCTCGATGCCCCGGAACAGGACCTGGCGAGAATCAAGGAGGGGTTGGTGGCACGCGCAATCATTGTCGAGGATTGTGCCGAAGCGGCGCCGACCATGGACGATGTTTTTGTCTTACTCTTGCAGGAGGGGGGAGAAAGGGCCAAAAAAGACTGGCGGCCCTTTGGCTGCGCCGGCGGGGGCGGTAGTCCTATTGTCGTTGATTCTCTCACGAAAAAGTTCGGTAATTTTACGGCGGTAAACAATGTCAGCTTCGAGGTGGCGAGGGGGACGGTTTTTGGTCTGCTCGGCCCCAACGGAGCGGGAAAAACCACCGTGATCAAGACTTTATGCGGCTTAACATCGCCTACGGCCGGCAGGGCAAAGGTGGGGGGATACGATATTGCGACCGAGCCCCGGCGGGCGAAAGAGCGGATCGGCTACATGTCGCAGCTCTTTTCTCTTTACCCCGACTTGACGGTGAGCCAAAACCTGGATTTTTACGGCAGCGTCTATGGCTTGGGCGGGAAGGAAAAAAGCAGCAAGAAGGATTGGGCCCTGGACTTTGCCGGTCTCAAGGGCAAGGAAAAATACCTGACGAGCGAGTTGGCGGGTGGCTGGAAGCAGAAGCTGGCCCTGGGGTGCGCGGTCATGCACCAACCGGCGGTGCTTTTTCTGGACGAGCCTACTTCCGGGGTGGATCCGGTGGCTCGCCTGGAATTCTGGGATATAATTTATCGCCTCTCGGAAGAAGGGATTACCACCATTGTGACCACCCATTTCATGGATGAAGCGGAACGATGTAATATCATCGGCTTAATGAATGGCGGCAATCTCGTGGCCTTGGGAACGCCGCACCAATTAAAGGAAGATCTGGCCGTCGATTTTTATGAGATTGCCGCTCCCCCTCCGGTGCTGGAATCATGCCGCCGGTTGGCGGAGCTCGAATTTGTGCGCCAAACGGCCTTGTTTGGTGACAAGATTCATATCCTGACGGATAAGCAGGAAGAGGGGCTTTGCCGGGAGTATTTGCTGGCGGCAGGGATAATGGTAGATAAGATAAACAGGATACAACCTTCCCTGGAGGATGTTTTTATCTATCATGTGACGGATGATAAACAAGAGTAAAGGATAAATCCTGGTTACAGGGAGCGAAAATGCCGGTGTCCATCAAGAGAATAATGACCGTGATGAAGGCGGAGTTTCGTCATATTATCCGGGACCCGTTAAGTCTTATCCTCGCCCTTTTCATGCCCATGTTTATCCTCATCATGTCCGGTTATTCCATCTGCTTTGATTTAAAAGAGATGCCCCTGGCGGTTTTCGACATGGATCAGAGCCGGGAAAGCCGCAATTACATTCAAACGATCGACAACACCTCATTTTTTCACGTCAAGTATTATCTGACCCGCTATGAGCAGGCAAAATATTTATTGGCCAGGGGCGAAACCCGGTGCGCCGTCATCATCCCTGCCGATTTCTCCCGCAGAATCAAGAAGGATCTCCCGGCCAAGGTCCAGATCTTAGTCGATGGCTCGGAGTTTACCAGCGCCCAAGGTATTATCAATTATCTGAGCGCCATCAACGCCTTACATACAAAAAAGATAGTCGCTTCATTTCTGGAAAGGCGAGGGATTGCCGCCGATCTCGAACCCATCGTCCTTACCCCGCGGTTTTGGTATAACCAGTCGCTGCGGGGGCTCACCTTTATCATCACCGGGGCCTTCAGCCTCTCCATCATGGGCATCGTGCCCATGTTGTCCGCGCTGGCCATTGTCCGGGAAAAAGAATCGGGCTCCATCCAGCAGATATTTGTCTCTCCCATCCACTCTTATGAATACATCATCGGCAAGATGGCCCCTTATGTGATCTTGCTTACCCTGGATTTCTTCCTGGTGATTGTCTTTGGGCTCTGGTGGTTTGAGCTTCCCCTGTGGGGGAGTCCTTTGATCCTGGGAGGAGCCACGTTCCTCATGGTCTTTGCCACGGTGGCCATCGGTTTCTTTATTTCCACCCTGACGAAGAGTCAACTGACGGCGCTGTTATTGGGCATTGTTTTTACCCTGATGCCGGCCTTTATCTTTGCCGATGCCCTCACGCCGGTGGAAAACAGCCCCGCCGGCTGGCAGCTTTATTCCTGCCTCTTCCCCGCCAGATTTTACACCGGCATTTGCCGGGCGCAAATCCTGAAGGGTTCGGGCATTCAAAGTTATTGGAAAGATGCCCTGGCCCTAACGACCTATTGCCTGGCCATCTTTGCCCTGAGCGCCTGGCGGGTAAAGAATAAACAAATTTAGTGAGTTAGGATTTGCTTTCCGTAGGAAGGCAAATGCGTTAACGAACGATACCCCTCAAGGGGGTACTGAAAAAAGTCCCCTTTAGGGGATTAGTGAGTATCTGGGTTAGAGGGAGGGATTGATTGTGGGCAGGATTTGGGGATTGATTAAAAAGGAATATATACATTTTTATCGTGATCCGATAGCCATGTGCCTGATCCTTTACTTCTTTACCGTCTGTATATTCCTCTGCGGGTACTGTGCCCTCTCCGATGCCAAGCACCTGCGGACTGTCGTCTTCGATATGAATCGCACCCTCACCAGCCGCGATATCATTGAAAGATTCTTATCCACCGAATATTTTGACCTCGATAGCTATGCCGCCTCCCTGGCGGACGTTAAAAGCCGGCTGGACAGCGGCAAGGCGAAGGTGGCTTTGGTTATTCCTCCCGAATTCACCCGTGATTTAGCGAAGGGAAGACCGGCCCACCTCCAATTTATCGGCGACGGCAGCGATGCCAACCAGGCCGGGCAGGGAGGCGGTTTTGCCAAACGCATCATCGGCGAGTTAAATCGGCAGATCATCCTGGAGCGGCTCCATCGTCGGGGAATGGCTGTTTCCCAAATACCCGGTATCGATGTGCAGATAAGAGCCCTTTACAACCAGGAATTGAAAAGCGTTTACTCCGTGGTGATCTGGCATATCGCCACGGCAGGGCTGATCGGGGGGGTCATCCTTTGCTCAACGGCGATGGTGAGAGAGAAGGAGCGGGGCACCATCGATCAGATTTTAGTAACTCCCACCCGCTCCTGGGAGTTACTAATCGCTAAAACCGTGGCTCCCTTCACCATCGGTTTGCTCGCCACCGTTTTCTCCTTTCTTGTTGTCTATTGGTTTCATGTGCCCATGAGAGGAAATCCTCTGACCTTTTTCGCTTTTATGGGGTTCTTCGTGCTTGGTGCAGCGGGGATCGGTATCATGATCGGCAGCGTTTGCAATAATACGCTGCAGGCGATCCTGCTGTCCGTGGGATCGATCTTTCCCTGCGAATTTGTCGGGGGGGCGATGACGCCCCTGGAAAACTTGCCGCCTTTGTTGCAGAAGATGGGCCAGTGCCTGCCCTTTACCCATTTTATGATCGCCGCTAACGGCATCTTTCAGAAGGGCAACGGCTTTGCCATTCTCTGGCCGGAGGCCCTGAAACTTCTGGGCATGGGGGTGGGCTTTATGCTGGTGGGTTGCATTATTGCCCGAAGACAGTGGAAACAATAACCAATGCTATTGCAGCTATTGAAAGAAAAATATTTTACCCGCATCATTGCCATGCTGGCCCTATTCCTCGGCCTCTACTTCTATAATGACCTTTTATCCATGCGTTATGATCATGCACGGAATATGCAGATGCGCCTGGCGATCGTGCGGACTTTAGGCGGGCCGGCCATGCCGATTATTTCCCAGTGCGGCACTTCCCGAAATCTGTCCGAGGGAATATATGCCCGGCGCGGCGACATGCCCGGGGGATTCTGTTTCCATGCCGATTGCGATGTAACGGCTCCCCCAGGGGTTATTGCAGAAACCGTGTATAGCCTGGAGGTGATTCACCGGAAGCCATGAATATTGCCCCCCATATAAACCTCTGGCTCATGGCCGCCGCCAACCTGCGCCGTTACCGGGCGAAATCCATCGCCGTCATGGTGCCTTTAGGGCTGGTGATGGCGGTCGCGGCATTCATGATGTTTGCGCGCGGCGGGTTCGTCAGGGAAGCGGGCCTGGCTCGGGTGTTCTTACCCCATATCACCGTTCAGGGAGTCGCAGCCGGCCGGGTGGAAAAGATCTCCCTTGGCGTCATGGACCGGATTGCAAAGATTCCCCACATGCGGTCGGTAGTCCCCAGGGTTTGGGGATATCTGCCGATGCAATTGAAGGAGGCCAACGTAAGCTATACCCTGATGGGCTTGGATATGACGCGAGCCGTTTATGACGAAAAGATGCCCTGGACGCTGGCGACGGGAACGTTTCTCGTCCCTGGGGATCGCGGGAAAGTGGTACTGGGCAGCGGCGTAGCTCGGAGTTTTGCGGCCCGCGTCAATGACCGGCTCAAGATAGCCGATGCCCTGGGCAATAAGGCTGAATTTACCGTGGTGGGTATCTTTAACACGGCGGTGCAAGTTTACAGCACCGACCTGATTGTTACCTCCTTAGAGGATGCCCGTTCCTTTTTTGGCTACCGCCGGGATGAGGCATCGGATCTGCTCGTATATGTCGATCGTCCGGAAAAGGCCGATGAGGTGGCTTGGACGATTACCAACCTTTTCCCTAATACCCGTGTGTTGACCGGCAAGGCCCTCACCGAGCTGGTACGGGAGGCTTTTTCCCGCCGGGGGGGAACCTTTCAAATGGTCTGGCTTATTCTGTTGCTAACGGTCCTTCTTTTAGTCTGGGCACAGGCCTCCCATATCAATGTGGATCTGAGCAGGGAAATCGGGGTGCTGAAGGCCCTGGGCTGGCATACAGGGGAGATTATCGAAATGAAGATGATGGAGAGTTTCCTGCTGGGATTCACCGGGACATTGAGCGGCATTCTCGTGGGCTTTATTTATGTGCTGCTGGGCACGCCGGGGCTGTCCGGCTATTGCCTGGGTTGCGCGAGCATTTATCCGAAATATCCCATTCCCGTGGACTGCGATTTTCCGTCCCTGGCGCTGCTTTTCATCCTGGGTGTCTTGCCCATGACGGCGGTCAGCGCCATTCCCGCCTGGCTGACGGGGACGATCGATCCCGACACGGCGATCAGAAGGTGAACTCGCTATGATTCGCTTGGAAAAGGTAACCAAAAAATATCGATCGGGCAAGGTAATGGTCAAAGCTCTGGATGACCTTTCCCTTGAGGTAAAAAAGGGGGAATTCGTGGGCCTTACCGGCCCTTCCGGATCGGGCAAGACCACCCTTCTCAATATCATTGGTTGCCTGAGCAGGATCACCAGCGGCCGGTTTTGGCTGGGCGACGAGGAAGTTTCCCATTATCCCGATCATTTTTTAGCGGCTTTAAGAAGGGAGCGATTCGGTTTTATTTTTCAGCAATTCAACCTGCTTGCCGGTTATACAACCTGGGAAAATGTGGCTCTGCCCCTTTTGCCCATGGGGATTTCGGAAAAAGTCCGTAAAGGCCGGGCTATGCGGTTATTGGAGGAATTGCATTTGGAAACCCGGGCCAACTTTTTGGCTAATGAATTGAGCGGGGGAGAACAGCAGCGGGCGGCCATCGCCCGCGCCTTGATCAATGATCCGGAGATTATCCTGGCGGACGAGCCTCTCTCCGGCATAGACGGGAAATGCGCCGGGATCGTTGTTGCTATCCTGGGTGATTTAAAGGAACGGGGGAAGACAATTATCTTTTCCTCCCACGAACTACCGACAGCGCTGGCGACGCTGGTGGACCGGACGCTGGCTTGCGAGGCAGGAAAGCTCCTTGGCGTCCCGCCGCAGGCCGCTCGTCGGTAAAAGGAGCGATCTTGCTGAATAATTATATTGTTACCTATCTTGTTTGTTCCGTCTTCTCTCTTGTGATAGGTATCGTGGCCGCCGCAAGCGGCCTCTCCGTTTCCAGAAGATGGGAAAGCGCCGGATCGACGGAAGAGCAGTATCGCCTGGAGAAAAGGGTCTACCTGATTATCACCCTGGTTTCTGTCGGGTTATGCTTGCGGCTCCTGATGGTCCCTTTATGGTTCGGGACCTTGCACAGTATGCTCGGTTCCATCCCCGGCGCCATGTGCCTTACGGGGGTGCATAACAGCAACACGCCCTATTCCTATTTGGCCAGCAGTCTTAAACTGCTGCTCCCCCCTCTTTATGGCTTTTGGTTGATCTTGAATGCTTTGGATCGGAAGGTGGCAAGCCAGCCTTTCATGAAGCAAAAACTGCTTTTTCTCACCCCTTTGGGTATCCTGGTCCTTGGCGAATCCCTTCTGGATGCCTATTTCTTTTTTACCGTTCCTTATCGCCAGGTGTCTTGCTGTACATCCCTTTTTGATCTGCCGGAAGCAAACATTACCCCTATCGTTGCCCAGTCCTGGGGCTGGCTGGTCATGTTTTATGCCCTCATACTGTTTGTTTGGGGAGAGATGGTATATTTCTTTTACGCCCAGAAAAGGAGCGCTTCGGCCGCGCGGGGCTGGTGGTTCGGCAACAAAGCAATCATGTTTATGGAAACCGCTTTAATTATCGCGACCTTTGGAGTTTTCATTTATGTACTAAACGGAAATTTCAGCCCCCTCTTTCTGCACCGCCCCTTGCATCACTGTATTTTTTGTCTGGGGCAACAAGTAGGGGATGCGCTCCTCTCTTCCGGCATGATTTTCCTTGGACTTACTCTCTTCATGATCTATTTCTGGGTGGCATCCTTCGCCCGGTACCGAGGTCTTAACCCCGTCTTGGGGGATCAAATGACAAAGCTGCTCGGCTGGGCCGGGGCGATGTTGACCGGGGGGATAATAATCCTGTCGGTACATTTGTTTTTTGTTCTTTAGCCGAAGAATATACAACCATGCTGGCCCACAACGTTTCTCGCCTCTTGACTAACAATTCGCCCGCTATTCACAACTTATTAACGTCATCCCCTTATAATAATTCAGCGCTTTGAGGAGGGAGCAGGCTCTACCATTCTTCTTGACAAATAGAACGTTAGTTCTATTATAAACGGTCTGATTTTCTCAAGGAGAGAAATCATGGCCGTTCCTGCCGCCGTTTATCGTCCGCGAAATCCGCAGTCTTCGGATTACTACCGTTGCGTAGAGGATTATTTTGAAACTTTTCTCGGGATCTATGACGAGCATTTCTCCCGGCAATACGGCTTCTGGCGGCCTTATGTCGAGCAGGTGATCTATCGCTATCTCGATTGCGGCAATTTGCATAACGGCTTTGCCCGTGTGAAATGCAAAGACTGCGGCCATGAATATTTGCTGGCATTTTCCTGCAAGCGCCGCCATTTTTGCCCATCAT
>Ga0082335_1004164_pt1 | contig 22283 bp, 16 predicted proteins | sample Subgrocontami58m_FD_72375 | JGI IMG/M metagenome (GOLD analysis project Ga0082335, IMG submission 72375) | Subsurface groundwater microbial communities from S. Glens Falls, New York, USA - GMW37 contaminated, 5.8 m (SPADES assembly) (version 2) ...
TGAGCGAAAATTTCCAGGCAGGCAGAGAAAATGGCAGGGACTTCTATTGTTGTGTATGCTGGCGGGGGTTGCTTTTGCTACTGTCTGTGCCGCTTCCGGAGATGGTGACTTCCGATTTACTCCGCGGGATAAGGCCTACGGCATCCATTTTATCGATGACAAAAGGGGTTGGATAGTCGGCGATATGGGCCTTGCGGTAATGACGACCGATGGCGGCGAGAATTGGCGGCGGGTGGCTTTCACAGGTGAAGAACCATTCAAAGATATCTTTTTTGTCGGTGATGCGGGTTGGATCGTGGGAGACGGGGGATTGATTCTACACTCAGACAACGGGGGGAAAAGCTGGAATAAGCAAACCTCCGGTGTCAATGGAGCTCTCATGCAGGTTTTCTTCCTTGACAGAAATAAGGGTTTTGCAGTTGGAGCCGACGGCACGATTTTAAGCACTCATAACGGAGGATTGTCATGGAATGTCAATTCTATGGATTGGCTGAGTATTTTGCCGGCAGCCCTGATAGAGAGAGGTATAATCACCATAAACCTCTATGATGTTTTCTTTTCAGATGAGTCGTCCGGATGGATTGTGGGCGATGCCGGGACCATTCTTCATACCTCGGATGGAGGAAAGCAATGGAGCATATCGAAAATCGGGCCTTTTCCTGCTCTTTTCTCGATCTTTTTCAAAAACAAGCGAGAAGGCTGGGCGGTGGGCCAGGATGGATATTTCCTTATAACCGGCGATGGGGGGAAAAGTTGGAAAACCGGTTCCCTTGAAACTAAGGAAAATCTCTACCGGATTTTTATGCGTGGCGATTACGGGGTGATTGTGGGGGACCACGGGGTAATGATGAAGACCAATGACGGGGGAACAACGTGGCCGCACGAGGTTGCCCCGAACCTGCCGTCGCCCGTTCCCTGGTTTGCGGACGCCTGGATTTTGGTTAGGGAACGATCGGCGCAGGTTATCAGGATTGGGAAAGGTGTAATGTTAAAGACGGAGATTCTTCCTAAGAGATAGTAAGGAGGTTGTTTGTGGTAAAAAAGTTATCAATCTGGGCGGTAAATCACAGATCATTGGTATTGGGAATACTTTTACTGGTAACGCTTCTCTTTGCGTTCCAGATCAGGAATATATCGATTAGAACAGACCCTTCCGACCTTCTTCCCTCCAACCATCCCTTTATGAATGTCCATAATAAATACAAGGAGCAGTTAGGCGGATCATTCAAGGTTTTTTTGATGTTGCAGGTCAAGGAAGGGGATATATACAACAAGGAGACATTGGAAAAGATCGTCCGGCTCACGGATGGCCTTGATGCCATTCCCGGCGTAAATCATGACCAGATATACTCCATCGCCTCCCGCAAACTGAAAAAGCTCACCGTGACGGAGGATGCCATCCTTACGGAAGACCTGATGAGAGAAGTGCCGGCTTCGCCGCAGGCGATGGAGGAGTTAAAAAATACGATCCGCAAGACTCAGAGCGTCTTTGGCGTGTGGGTATCCAAGGACGAAAAGTCGGCGCTTATAACAGCCGCATTTATTGAGCGCTCGATGGACTTCAAGATCATTTTGAAAGAAATGAGCAGGCTCGTCGAGACGGAATCGGATAAAAACCACGTCGCCTATATGGCGGGCGAGCCCCTGTTGATGGGCTGGGTGCTCAAATACCAGGAGGAAATGTGGTGGATATTCGGAGCCACCATTTTTTCGCTCTTCTTCCTTCTTTATTTATACTTTAGAAACCTGGTGGGGGTTTTGGTGCCTGTATTATCCACTTCCATGGCGGCAATATGGGGATTGGGTTTCTGCGGCCTGCTCGGTTATAATCTCGACCCTTTGATTCTGGTCATCCCCCTCCTGATCACCGCCCGGGCTTTAAGCCATTCCGTGCAGATTACCGAACGTTATTTCGAATGTTACCATGAGAGTAAAGACGCCAAAGAGGCATGCATCAGGTCTATGCAATCAATCCTGCCTCCCGGAGCCTTGGGGATAGTGACAGATGTTTTGGGAATTCTCTTCATCGCGGTGGCGCCGATTCCCATCATCCAAAAGCTGGCCTACCTGTGCAGTTTCTGGGCTTTCTCCATCATCTTTACGACGCTCATCTTTTGCCCTCTCGTGATTTCGTTTTTTACTCCTCCTGCAAACATTGGAAAAATCGTTGATACCCAAAGAGGCGCGGTTCAGTGGATATTGGGCATAATTGCCAGGATGGGTTTTGGCAGGGGAGCCGTTGTGACCCTGATTTTGACGATAATTATTGCCGTTTTTACCGCCGTGTCAGCCTCCAGGGTAGGGATAGGGGATGTACATCCGGGTAGCCCCATCCTCTGGGAGGATTCGAACTACAATACAGCCATCGATAGGATAAACCATAACTTCCCCGGCACTGATGAGTTGTATGTGCTGATTGAGGGGGAAGGGGCAAGGGCGGTGGAGACCCCCGGGTTTTTGAGGGTCCTGAATAGATTTCAGAGACACATGGAAAAAAGTTCGTCTGCGAGTCGCACCCAGTCCGTTTCGGACCTCCTGCCTTCGGTTTATAGAACCATCTACGGGGGACATCCTAAATGGGAAATAATCCCCCTGGAAAAAGCGCAATCTGCCCAGGTCTTTTATCGGTTGGGGTCCAACTCGGCGCCGGGGGATTACGATCTCTACTACTCCCGTGACGAGAGCGTCGCCAATGTCGTCATCTGGTATAAGAACCATATGGGCAAGACTTTACGAGAGGCTGTTGACGCAGTTAAGGGCTTTATGGGGGAGAACAAGGAGATGCTGGCTAAAGAAAAGTTAACTTTTAAGCTGGCTTCGGGAACCCTGGGAATGCAGGCGGCCACGAATGAGGCCGTAGAAAAATCACAGCTATTAAACTTGGTTTTGGTGCTTGGATCGGTTTTCATATTATGTGCCTTTACATACCGGTCGGTAATAGCGGCCGTGTTCCTCATGATCCCCTTGAACATCGCCAATATCATCACCCTGGCCGTTATGTACCACCTTGAAATCGGGCTTAATGTAAACACTCTGCCCATCGTCTCGGTGGGCGTGGGGATCGGAATAGATTATGGGATATATTTACTTTCCCGTTGCTGTGAAGAGTTTCAAGTAAGCGGCGAGTATTCCTGGGACGTTGCCAACCGGGCCATCAGGACTACCGGAAAAGCGATTTTTTTCACGGCCACCACGATGGTGGTCGGAGTGCTCTTCTGGTACTTCTTTTCCAGCATGAAATTTCAGGCGGAGATGGGATTGCTTCTGGCCATCATCATGTTTCTGAACATGGTAGGGGCGATGGTTGTCCTCCCCATGCTGCTGTATATTTTTAAACCCAAGTTTTTGGGAAAGGCAACCGTACAAGCTTAAATATCTCGAATGTTGAAGGAAGGAGGGGAAGGAGGGGGAGTACATATCAAAGGAAGGGGCAAGTTAAATGAAAGTTAATTAGACTTGCAAGAAGGTGGCTGTAGATTTTTTATTTTCTTTAGCTAAGGAGGGTTGCAATGAAAGCTAAATTTTGGTTGACAAAAAAATGGTTGTTGGTTTTGCCCATATTATTTTTGGGTGTAGTGGAGGCGAAGGCTGAAATCCAGCTAAGCGATACGTTCTCGGTAACCGGTTATCTGAGACACGAGCTGGCGGTCCATACAGGGAAAATGAACCCTAACAACACCTTGATCGGACAGAAGGATAACAATGCGATAAATCTGTCCCGAACTTTTTTCCAGACGGAGTGGGCTTACAATCCCAACGCCACTTTCAATGTCTTTTCGAAGGTGAAGGTAATCTCCGATCAGACGCAAGGGTTGGACAATAATCTCAACGACTACAATGCTTTTCCCCTTGCCACGCCGCGGTACGGCGGCTATTTGCGGGCCACCAACGACCGTGAATTTGACGTTGAGATGTCGGAACTGTATGCCGATCTGACTCTGGGGAACCTTTGGTTTCGGGTGGGCAAGCAGCAGATTGTCTGGGGTGAAATGATCTCGGCACGGATCCTGGACGTTATTAATCCCCTCGATTGGAGTTGGCACTTCCAGCTTGAGCCGGAAGAGTTTGAGAACATCAGATTGGCCCAATGGGCACTGCGGGGCAGATATAATGTTGAACAAGCGACGGGCGCATTTGAATGGCTGAGAGACCTTTACGTGGAAGGCTTTGTGAATCCGGGCGATATTTCGCCCACCATATTTCCGGCTCCCGGTTCTCCCTTCAATCTTAAACCCCCTACGCCTCCGATCTTCAGAATCCGGGAAGAGGACCGGCAGGGTGACACGGAATACGGCTTTCGCGTCGGGGGCAGAGTAGGGCAATTCGCCGGTACCCTGAACTACCTATCCCTTTATAGCGACGGGGGGTTTTTGGAAAGCGGGCCTCTCCTGGCTCCCGGTCCTCCCTCGCCGGCCAATCCCTTTCCTACCGTTAACAAATATCCGAAAACGGAGCTGTATGGCGCCTCCCTCAACTATAACTTTCCTAACCCGATAGATGTCACGGTGACCTATGAGGGCGTTTACAGTCCCGATGAGCCTTATTATGAGGCGCTTGCGCCAACACCCCGCATCAGCACCGGCAAAACCCTGAAGCATGCGATCCGGTTTGACCGGAAAACTTTTGTTTTTCCCACTCCCATAAGCGCCATGATGATCCAATTCCAGTACAGTCAGACCCTGGTGTCAAACAGCGAGAAGCTCAAATCGACTCCCTCTCCTTTTAGCGCCGCCAATAATATCGACAGCACTCAGAATACCTTTGCACTCGTTCTCAGTCAGGATTTATGGCATAACGACATCAATCTCTCCTTGACGTCGCTCTATGACTTGGACGGCGCCAGTATGCTGCGACCTGGCTTCAAGTTGAAACGCGGCAATCACTGGATTTTTGATATTTACGGAGTGATTTTGGGAGGTTCAGAGGCCAGACCTGGGAGATTGGGTTCCCTGAACTTTGCCGATGAAGTCTTTGGCAGGATAACTTATCAATTCTGAAAATAAAAAGAGGGGAGTATTTGCTATGAAAGCTACGAAAATAATTAAAAGATGGGATTTGGCAGTGGCGTTGTTTGCCCTCATTTTCAGCATTTTCCTGCCGGGGGCGCTGCAAGGAGCGGCGATACCCTCCGTGGAGAATGTGGTCGCAGGAAAAGAACCTATTCCCACCATTGAGGATCTCACCGGCGGCAAGGTGAAGATAGGTGATCTGGTGGACAAGAATAATGTTGAGCTGGTTAAAGAGTACTTAACTGTGGCCATGTACGAACTTGTAAAGAGGGGAATGGTCCTGAGGATGGGAACCCAACTGCCGCCCGAGCAGTTGAATCCGCCGTCCTTCGGCGCGGCCACGGTAAGGAACCGGGGCAAGGCCGTCCTGATTGGCAACGCGCCTTACTATGAAAAGGAGGGCAATATCTGGCCAGGCGGCATTCCCTTCCCGGTGGCAAAAAATGGTTTGGAGGCAATGTGCAACTATCACTACGGACGCGCCTGGGATTCGTATCACACCGCTCCGATTGATTTGTGGTATGTCAATGCCAAGGGGGAGAACTATAAGACAATAGGGCAGGAACACATCTATGTGAAGTGCAGCGGCCGAACTGTCTTGCCGCCTTTTGGAACAATTCCCGGTTATGATAACGTCTATCTGAAAAGGATCAGTGTCGCCACTTATCCCCGTGAGATCACCGGGTTGGGGCAGTTTACCGTGAGGTATTATGACCCCGGGAAGGATTACGACACGGGATTTGTTTATCTTCCCGCCTTCAAAAGGACAATTCGGACCAGCGCCACCACCTGGCAGGATAACATCGTCGGCTCAGATATAACATACGGTGACGGTGATGGCTTCCAGGATCCGTTTAACGGTTGGAACTTTAAGCTCACGGGGAGAAAGTTTATGCTGGTGAATGAACCAAAAAGTCCTACTCCCATTTTCGATGAGAAGGGACAGCTCAGTAAAACCGTGCAGTTTGATCAGGGGAAAAAATATCCCCGGCTGGGTTGGGTCATTGCGCCGGTGGACGTAGTGGAGGGCATACCGAAGATCAAGCATATATACGGAAAGAAGGTTGTCTATGTAATGATGTGGCCCTACGTTTTTACCGGCAGCGGAATCCATGCCACGGATATATACGATCGGCAGATGAAGCTGTGGAAAGGATATCTTCAGATGTTCGGACGTCACGAATATTTGAACGGTGACCGGAAAATGCCGCAGACGCCTCTTTCCGGCGCTTTGACATACGACCTCCAGACGGGCCATTCGACCCTTATGTGGATGCATCATATGCCCAACGTAAAACTTGATCCCGACAAAGATGTCAACTTGGGGATACTGCTGAAGAAGGGGAGATAGTAAGCGAGCCTCCCTTTAGCGTGGATCAAGGGGAGGCGTGAAATTTACACACTTTAAACCCAATTCCTGCCGCCTGCAAAAGCAGGTGGCAGGAATAATTGAATAGGTTTTAGGAGGAGACATGGCATACAATGATTTGCGGGAATTTATTGACAGGCTAAAGAAGACAGGCGATTTAATAGAGATAAATGAGGAGGTGGACTGGAATCTTGAGGCAGGGGCGATTATGCGGAGGGCCTATGAGAAATGGCAGCCTGCCCAGCTATTCAATAAGGTAAAGGACTACAAAAAGGGATTTCGACTATTGGGAGGGCCGCTTGCCACCTTCAGAAGACTTGCCGTGGCTATGGATATGGATCCGGAATCTTCCTACACGGATATGCTGAATGAGTTTGATAAGCGGTCTCGCAATCCCATCAAGCCGATGGTTGTAAGTGACGGCCCCTGTAAGGAAAATATATTTAAAGGGAAAAAAATCGATCTTCTGAAGCTTCCCGTGCCCATTATTCATGGTGGAGACGGCGGGAGGTTTATTGGGACCTGGAATATCGGCATCTGCAAGGATTTAGACTCTGATTGGGTCAACTGGGGAACCTACCGGCTTATGGTGCACGATCAGGCAAGCACCGGCGCCTTTGTCCTTCCGCAACAGCATATCGGGATGATTTACAGAAAATATGAAGAAAAGAATATTCCCATGCCCTACGCTGTGGCCATCGGGCTTGATCCCATGATGAATTTTATTGCTACGACGGGCGTTCCCTACGGGTCCAATGAGGTTGATGTTGTGGGAGGGATGCGGAATGAGCCTGTCAAGCTGGTCAAATGCGAGACCTTGGATCTACATGTTCCGGCAACTGCCGAGATTGTTCTCGAGGGGGAGATACTTCCTCATGTGAGAAAGGATGAGGGGCCATTTGGAGAATATCCGGGGTATCAATTAAGCGGCACCGTGGCGCGGCCCGTATTTAAGGTTAAATGTATGACATACAGGAACAATCCAATTTTAACGGCAGCCTGCATTGGAGTTCCGCCTGACGATTACCATATTGCCGGCAATTTAGGGCAGGCTTCATACTTCAAAAATGCTTTATTGAATGAGGGCATTCCGGTTACGGGGATATTCTTTCCGCCGCAGAGTGCAATGCATTTATGCATCGTTGCGGTAAAGACCACCCATGCCAACATGGCGACAAAAGTGGCAAACATCATCTGGGGAACGAAGAATGGATTTGTCTGTCCCCGCGTTGTGGTTGTGGATGAGGATGTGGATCCCACGGATTTAGATCAGGTGTTGCACGCGTTTGCGACAAAGTGTCATCCGGTGAAGGGAACGACGGTTATTGATAATTCCAGCTTATCCCCCTTAACCGGCTTCTTATGGCCTGGAGACCGGGAACTGGGGCTGGGGGCAAATGTTGTTTATGACTGCAAATGGCCTAAACAGTGGAAGAAAGAGGATGTGCCCACGAGGTCATCCTTCAATGACACCTATCCGGAGGATATTAAGAAGCGGGTTTTGGATAAATGGAAGAAGTACGGGTTTAAGTAATGGGTGATTGAGAAAATAATCTAAACTGTAAAAGGAGAGAATCGTGCCACACAAAGACTTGAGAGAATTTATCGCAGCGTTGGATAAGAGCGGGGATTTACAGCGGATAAAGAAGGAGGTGGACTGGAACCTTGAGGCGGGGGCGATAACGAGAAAGTGCTGCGAGGAGGTCGGGCCGGCAGTATTATTTGAAAAGATTAAGGATTATCCCGATGGATACGGGGTATTTTGCAATGTGCTGGCATCATTCCGAAGGCTTGCCATCGCCATTGACATGCCTCCTGATTCGACATTCACTGAGATCCTTGATAAATATGATGAAGGCAGGAAGAATCCGATCAAGCCAATTATTGTAAGCGATGGCCCCTGTAAAGAGGAGATTATCTTAGGCGATGACGTAGATCTGTATAAATTTCCTTCTCTAGTAATTCATGGCGGGGATGGCGGCAGGTATCTCTGTACATGGCATATAACGATCACGCAAGACCCTGATTCGGGGTGGACAAACTGGGGCATGTACCGGGCGATGATTCATGATAAAAAAAGACTGGGAGGGTTAATGCTCCCTCAACAGCACATTGGCATGATATATGCCAAATATGAAGCAAAAGGGATCCCGATGCCCTTTGCTATTGCCATAGCCCCGGAGCCTGTTGTTACATGGATAGGGACCTGTTGTGTTCCCTACGGCGTAAGTGAGGTGGATGTCGCAGGAGGGGTCAGGGGGGAACCCGTGAGCCTTGTAAAGTGTGAGACAAACGATCTTCTTGTGCCAGCTTCAGCGGAGATTGTTATCGAGGGAGAGGTCCCTCCCTATGAGAGAATGGAAGAAGGACCCTTTGGAGAATATCCAGGTTATCAGACATCCGGCATATCGCCGAAGCCTGTGTATCATGTCAAAGCGATAACTCACAGGAAGAATCCCATCCTGACCGCATCAAATATGGGTATGCCGGTAGATGATTGCGATGTAGCAATGAGCATAGCCCTTGCTTCCGATGTAAGGTCCGAACTGATAAGAGCCGGCCTGCCCATAACAGGCATATATATTCCTCCCGAGAGCTGCATCTTTACCGCTATTATTTCGACAAAGACCCCCTATGCCGGGATCGCCAACAGAATAGCGAGCTGCATCTGGGCAAACAAGAACGGTTCATTTTTGACAAAAGTTATTGTTGTTGAAGATGGTGTGGATCCAACGGATATGAAACAGGTCTTTCACGCCTTTTCCACCGCTCATCACCCGATCAGGGGGACAAGTACGCTATCGCCCACAGTGGCTCATTCATTGATGCCATATCTGTCGGAATATGACAGAGAGCATGGCATTGGCGCCAATGTAGTTTATGACTGCACCTGGCCCAAAGATTGGAGTGAGGCGGAGATACCGAAAAAGGCCTCCTTCCGAGATTTATATCCACAGGAGATACAGAAGCGGGTGTTGCATAATTGGCGAGAGTATGGTTTTAAGGGGTAGTTCACGGGCAGGGGAGAAGATAGATGGAAAAGATTACGGTAAAAATCTGCAGGCATGATCCGGAAGCAGGGGATAAGGAAAAAGTGGAAGAATTTGAAGTCTCCGTAGCGGAAAAGAGCACGGTGCTGGAGATACTTATGCAGATTTATGACACCCAGGATTCTTCCCTGGCTTTTAGCCATGGGTGTAGAGCTAAAAACTGTGGTCTTTGTGCGGTAAATATCAATGGACACCCCCGCTATGCCTGTGTCAGTGCGATAACTGCTGATGCGGAGATAGCTCCTCTCAGTCATCTCCCCTTGATAAGGGACCTGGTTTTTGACCGGGTTCCCTTTTTTGATTATTTGGAAGGCTTCCAGCCTTATATCGTGCGAGAAAAAGAGCCGGATGCAGAGCCGGAGACCGTGGTCCAACCTCCGGAGCATGCCCGGTTAATGAGTTGTCTGGAATGTTTTGCCTGTCTTTCTTCCTGCACCAAGTACGATTATCGGGATAAGTCCTTTGGGGGGCCGCTCGGTTTTGTCAAACTGGCCCAGCTTCATTATGATGTCAGAGATTCTTTGGATCGGGTTTCCCAGGCGCGCGAGATGGGGATAGCGAAGTGTGCTGATTGTTCCGGTTGCACCTGTATCGCAGGTATTCCTCTTAAGCAGATCGTAATTAAACCATTTTTGGAATCGCTCAGTAAATAGCAATAATTTTGATAAGGAGAGCAAAGATGATCGAGATGAGTTGTGATCTTTTATGCATCGGAGCGGGGGGCGCAGGCGTTACGGCCGCGATTACAGCTGGCGATAAGGGCGCCGATGTCATTTTGCTTTCCAAGGACCATATTGGCTATGGCAATACCAGAATTATCGGAGGCATAATGTCCCAGGGAGATCTTGATCCATCCCGGCAGGGAGAAGATTTCTTGCGAGATATGGTCGTGGGAGGAGATTATCTGAATAATCAGAAACTCTGCCGCCTCTTGTCCAGGGAGGCCCATAATGCCCCTATTCTGGTGGAGCGATTTGGCGGGATGGTAAAAAGAGATAGCCATGGTAGAATATCTGCGGAGGTGCTGCTGCAGGCGGGGGGCCACACCTCCCCCCGCAGTCTGATCTTTCCCTCAACCGGTCCGGGGGTAGGACAGGGTTTACGCTACGGGGTTGCCCGGAGAAAAAATATTCGCGCCCTGGAAAAAACGATCGTATTCGACCTTCTCAGGGAAGGGGGGAAGGTATTGGGGGCCGTCTGCTATCAACTCACCTCCGGAGAAATCATCGTTATCAAAGCCAAGAAGACACTTCTGGCCACAGGAGGAGGGGCTTGGATTTATTATCCCCACACTGATGACTCCCGTGTTGCCACTGGCGATGGCTTTACCCTGGCTCTTGATGCCGGCGCTGAGCTGGTTGATATGGAACAGGTGCAATATATTCCTTTTGGTCTTACCCATCCTGCGGGAATGGTGGGAATTATTGTCGGGGAACCTATGACCGCCGGTCCTGTCGGCATTTTAAAAAATATACATGGTAAGGAGATCCTCTCCGGGGTTGCCGCAAAGACCAGAGCCCAAGTATCCAATGCCATTATCCTGGAAGTGGCAAAGGGTAATGGAACAAAGCATGGTGGCTGCCTTCTGGATCTTAAAGCCAATAAAAACCATCCTCAGGGAAAGATTCTTTACCAGTATTTTGCTGAAGGCATATTCAAACCTTTTACGAACCTTGTCAAAGCGGCCTATGGAGAAGCGGCGGCTGTCTGGGAAGAACCATGGGATGTTTATCCCACGGCCCATTTTTTTATGGGCGGGATTGTCATAAATGAACGGGGTGAAGTTAATGGGGTGGAGAATCTTTATGCCTGTGGCGAGGTAACGGGCGGAGTTCATGGAGGAAATAGATTAGGATCGGTTGCGATGACGGAACTGTTCGTATTTGGAAAAAGGGCGGGAGAAGGGGCCGCCGCCGCAATTGCCGGCCACAATTCTCCGGAGGCAGGCAAATCTTTAATCGCTTTTCAGGTTGAGCGGCTGAAGGGCATGATTGGCAAGAAAGGTAAACACCGGGTAATTGAATTAAAGAGGGAGTTGCAAAAGACGATGTGGGAAAAGGTCGGCCCCGCCCGGAAAGAAGAAGAACTTAAAGAGGGTCTGGAAGTTATATCTGTCATCGAAGAGAAGATGAAAGATATAAAAATCCTCGGAACGTATAAATATAATACGGAACTGCTCGATGCCCTGGAGTTGAGGTTTATGCTGCCAGTTGCCAGGAGTGTGGCGCTTAGCGCCTTGGCCAGGAAAGAATCACGGGGCGCGCATGTAAGGCTGGATTATCCAGAGAGGGATGACCATAACTGGCTAAAAAACATCCTTGTGAAAAGAGATGATGCCGACGGGATTGCTGTCCATACCCGGCCGGTAGAATTGACCTATCTCCAGCCCCCGGCGGCGGGCAATTAATTATTCCACTTCCGAATTGCCTCATAAAGGCCCAATCAGATAATTATTATCGATAGAATCGAAGGGTTATAATTTGGCTAGGCATGATTTGTCTCAAAAAAATATTTGTCAAAATAAGACGGCAAGACTAAACTACTCCATTGACGATGTTTATGAGGCGGGAATCGTGCTGGCAGGCACGGAATTGAAGGCATTGCGGGAAGGGAAAGCCAACCTGAAGGATGGTTACGTTCTCGTGCAGCGTGGCGAATTGTTCCTCTATGACATGCACATTGGTCCTTACTCTCACGCTAATCGCGCCAATCATGAACCCCTGCGGGTGCGGAAACTTTTGATGCACAAAAGGGAGATATTGCGTCTTTATGTTAAGTCTCAGGAAAAGGGACTGTCTCTCGTTCCCCTCAGGCTTTACTTTAACAATGGCATGGTAAAGCTTGAATTTGGCGTGGGTAAAGGGAAGAAGCTTTATGATAAAAGAGAGGATTTGAAGAAGAAAGACGACATGCGTTATATGGAGCGTGGTCTCCGATCAAAACAGAGAGACAGCTAATATCGCATCAGTTTACCAACGGACATTAGTTGTTTATTGCCGAGGTTGAGACTGACCCGTTGGTATAAACACATAAACAGTGCCATAATTATCCTTGCCAATTTTCCCCTAATATATTAGAACTCTTGCCGAATGATCATGTAACTATTGGCATTTAAACGTAAACACGTTTAAATGCCACTTCCTGCATCAGGGTTAGGCATGTAGCAGTCTGAGATAATAGACATTCCGCCTTAGTAAAGTCGCAGGTTAGCATATTCAAGTAAAGATCGGATGGAATATGGCCGTACGGGAAATTTCTCTAGGATTGATAGGTTTTGGTACGATTGGCACTGGCGTCATCAAGCTTTTGCAAGACAATGGCGAACTCATAAAGGCAAGGTTGGGGGCAAGGCTCGTCATAAAGATGGTTGGCGATCTGGATTTGCATACCCCCCGTCTCGTTGCTTTGGAACCAAGACTGCTCACCACGGACGTCAAATCGATCATTAATGATCCCGCGATAGATATCATCGTTGAATTAATGGGCGGTTACGAACCCGCGCGCTCTTTCATCCTTGCAGCACTGCATAACAAGAAGCATGTCGTCACCGCCAATAAGGCTCTCTTAGCCACTCATGGTAATGAAATATTCTCCGTTGCGGAGCAACAAGGGGTAAACATCGGCTACGAGGCGAGTGTCGGTGGCACGATACCGATAATCAAGACCCTGAAAGAAAGCCTTGTTGCCAACCGTATCAGATCCATTATCGGCATCGTCAATGGCACCGCTAACTTCGTCCTTACCAAGATGACTGACGAAGGTAAGGCCTTCGACGTAGTCCTTAGTGAGGCGCAGTCATTGGGGTTTGCCGAGGCTAATCCCACCTATGACATTGAGGGGATCGATGCTGCTCACAAGCTGACAATCATGTTGTCGCTGGCTTACGGGAAAAAGGTGGATTTGGAGGAGATATACCGCGAGGGAATTTCTCACATTACTCGACAGGATATAGAATTTGCCAGGGAACTGGGCTATCGGATCAAGCTGCTGGCTATTGCCCGGGAAAACGGAGGGGTCGTTGAGGCACGTCTGCATCCCACCATGATCCCTTTTGACCACCTGTTGGCCAATGTGGGTGCAAACTTTAACGCTTTTCACATAGTTGGTGATGCCTCTGGCCCCATTTTTCTTTACGGTCAGGGGGCGGGCATGCTGCCCACGGCCAGTGCTGTTGTGAGTGACATCGTTGATATTGCACGTGAAATTATGAAAGGCGTATCGTGCCTCAAACCTGCTCGTGCCTATCCTGAGCAAGAAAGTGAAAGCATCGTATTGTTACCGATGGATGAAATATGTACCAACTACTATTTCCGCTTTGCAGCCATTGATCGACCGGGGGTTCTATCGCAGATATCAGGTATTTTAGGAAACAGGAACATCGGCATAGCGGCTGTAATCCAAAAAGGCAGGCGGCAGAGTGGCCCCGTGCCACTGGTCATCACCACTCACAAGGCGCGGGAAAAGGATGTCCGGGAAGCCCTCGTTGAAATTGACAAGCTTGATGTTGTCCTTGATAAAACGATGCTTATCCGCATAGAAGATAATAACTTGTGACAAGACATCAGCAATGAAACATATAATTTTACTCGGCGATGGCATAGCCGACTATGCGATACCGGCTCTGGATGGGAAGACGCCGCTTGAGTTTGCCCAAACCCCCAATATGGACCGTATTGCCCAGGCAGGCACTTTGGGGCTTGTGGATACTATTCCGGCGGGATTCCCGGCTGGTAGTGACGTTGCGAATCTGGCCGTTCTCGGTTATGACCCAGCCCAATGTTATAGCGGACGTGGCCCTTTGGAAGCCGCAAATATGGGCGTGTCAATGGTGCCGGCGGATGTTGCCTACCGATGCAATCTCATCACTTTGGGTGGAGAAACCGGCAGGCGTTTGGTAGATTTTACCGCCGGGCATATCGGCTCCGAGGATGCAAAAAACATCATTAGTGACCTGGACGAAGAACTTGGTTCGGAAGGGATTGCCTTTTATCCCGGTGTCAGCTATCGGCACCTCATGCTTTGGAAAAATGGCGCCAACGAAATGGAAACCAGGCCTCCTCATGATATTACAGGGCAGGAGATTGATGGTTTTTTGCCCAAAGGTAAAGGAGCTCAAACATTAAAGCAATTGATGAGCGCTGCCCAGGACCTGCTGCGCGACCATCCCATCAACCGGCGTTTAAAGTCGGAAGGTAAGAGGCAGGCTAACGCCATTTGGCTTTGGGGGCAGGGGAGAGCGCCACAGATTGTGCCTCTTACAGTCAAATACAATCTTCGGGGAGGAATGATATCGGCAGTTGATCTCCTTAACGGGATTGGTATCTACGCCGGTCTGCGGGTCATTAAGGTGGTGGGAGCGACAGGCTACACGGATACGAATTACCGTGGGAAAGCTGATAAAGCTTTGGAATCACTGCGTGAACTGGATTTTATATTTTTGCACGTGGAAGCTCCTGACGAAATGGGACATGAGGGAAATCTGGAAGGGAAAATCAAGGCTATCGAAGACTTCGACCAAAAGGTCGTTGGTCCCGTCCTGGCCGGTCTACCGAGTTTAGGTGAATTTCGGGTCATGGTGCTAAGTGACCATCCCACACCGGTGTCCCTGATGACGCACGGCACGGGCGCCAGTCCTTTTGCCGTGTACTCATCGTCACAGGAGGAAAATCTTGCTTTGGGTTTGCCATTTGGCGAACGGGCCGCAGGAAAAAGCGGGATAATTGTCTCACCCGGGCATTTACTGATGGGTAATTTTATCGGCAACTGGAGGCGGTTTGTCACTGAAAAACGTCGCTAGGATACGAGTAATCTACGCTGATACTGATGCCATGGGCATTGTCTATCACGCCAACTATATTAAATGGTTTGAAATTGGCAGAGGAGAGCTTTTAAGGCAACTGGGCATTCCCTACGCTGTAATTGACCACATGGGCTATGATTTGCCTCTGACGGAGGTCTCCTGCCATTATAAATCTCCCGCACGTTACGATCAAGTCCTGCTGTTGGAAACGGAAATGGTTGATTTGCGCGGCGCGAGCATAAAATTTTCCTACGTCATGTGGGATGAGTTAAGAGAAAAAGTAATTGTCGAGGGCGAGTCGGTCCAGGCTTGCCTTAATAAACAAGGCAGAGTTGTTCGTTTTCCACCGGAAATTGTTGAAAAAATAAAAACCGCGAGGTAACAGTCATGTCAGGAAAAATCACAAAAAAGGAACTGAAGGAACCAGATTTTCTTCAGGCAGAAGCATCCAAGTTCCTGGTATATTTCGAGCATCACAGATTAAAAATGTTAGTTTTTTTGGTTGCCCTGCTCGTTGTTATGGCCGTCTTTGGAGGTTGGTCGATTTATCGTTTCAATTATAATAAATCCGCTCTCAAACTTTATAATCAAGTGGAAGCGGCATCCCTGGCCGCTGATGGGGAGGAAGCAAATGCCAAGCTGCTGCTAGCCGGCTATCAAAGTGTCAGCGCCAAATATCCTCACAGCAAGGCGGGGCTCTACGCTTATTATCAATTAGGTAATCAGTATTTCGAGCTCCATCAATATGATAAATCGCTACAGTCATATGATGAATTTTTGCAGAAAGCCGATTCCAACAATTTTCTCAGGATTTTTGCCTATACGGGGCAGGGTTATTGTTATGAAGCAAAGAAAGATTATACGAAATCCCTGGGGGCCTTTGAAGAGGCGCTGAAAGTGCCGGAAGGAAAAGAACTGGCGGGACAGATATACAGCGACCTGGCGCGCATATATGAAAAGCTTAATGATATAAAGAAGTCTAAAGAATATTATAGTAAAGCCATCGAAAAAACCAGGGACCGCAATATGGAGGACATTCTGAGACGCAAGCTTGCCGCCCTCAATTAAACCTATGCTTAGATGCCGAGATGCCTACCTGGTAATCGTCCTCGCGATTATCCTGACTATCTTTCCCGCCGGTCCGATTTGGGGACAGGAAGATGAATCGGCCGGTAATGTCTTTGGCTTTGCGGAATTTCTCTATGACGAAGGCGACTATTTCCGGGCCATAGGTGAATATAAGCGTTTCATTTTTCTCCACCCCACCGCTGTCCAGACGGAGAAGGCGGCATTTCGCATCGTCGAGTCTTACTTCCACGCTAAAAGGTGGCCGGAGGCCATTGTTGCTGCCCAGCAATTTCTTGCCAAGTATTCTGCCAGCCCCCTATATTTCCAGATGCTGTACCTCAAAGGGCGGCTGGAAAAGCTTGACAACAAACACGACGAGGCGCTGAATACCTTTAATGCCCTAGTTAAGGCAAGAGTGCCTCAATATAGTGATAAGGCAGTATATCAAAAGGCTCTGATCCACTTGGAACGTTTGGACTGGCAGGGAGCGCACGATTTATTATTGCAGGTTCCTACGGACAGTCCTGTGCATTCCCTTTCCTTCCCATTTGCCGCTGAAGTTGTGGGAGGGGAAACGCTGCCACGCAAATCTCCCCTTGCGGCAGGCCTTTTAGCCGCTGCGTTGCCCGGTGCTGGACATTTGTACGCCGCAAGACCGCGAGATGCCCTGGTTGCCTTCCTGTTGAACGGTACTTTTGTCTGGGGGGTGATTGAACTATTTCGCCATGATGATTATGTGGCGGGTGGTATCTTGTCTTTTTTTGAATTAGGTTGGTATAGTGGCAACATCTACAGCGCAATCAGCAGCGTTCATAAATATAATCGCAATTTAGAGGAGGATTTCATCCGACGGTTGGAAAACAAATACACACTCTCATTTCAGCACGTACAGGGTGTGCCGACGATTACAATAGGGAAGCGATTTTGAAACTATGAGATGGAATAGTACCTTAATTGCACTAACAGTTTCCGTGGTGTTTGTTGTCTGTGCTGCGGCGGAGGCAAGTGAAACCTTTATCCCATGGGATTTCGTTGTTGTAAACAAGGTATTTCAAACGGCTAAGGCACCGCCGTCCTGGCCGACCGTATTTTCAAAATCGGCCTTGTTGGTATACAGTCGTTACATTTCTCCAGTGGACGGTGACCGTTGCCACATGTATCCCACTTGCTCTGCGTTTAGCCGGGAAGCCGTGGAGAAATACGGTTTTTTTAGAGGTGCGTTGTTGACGGCCGATAGATTTATTCATGAGAGCAATGAGCAGGATAGGGCGCCACAGATAATAATAGGAAGACGGTTAAGGTTTCTGGACCCCGTTAGTAATAACGATTTTTGGTGGCGGCAAAGGGAAGGGGATGATTCATCACCATCTCCCTTGACAAGCGTTCGTTAATTAATATCATCTTTCAGCGATAGCTACTAAGCTGCCTGGTTGGGAGGAACATGGAGACAGATTATTATAAAACGCTAGGCGTTGCAAAAGATGCAACCAGCGACGACATCAAAAAAGCCTACCGTAAATTGGCTTTAAAGTACCATCCTGATAAAAACCCCGGCAATCAGGAAATGGAAGAAAAATTTAAAAAGATGAGTGAAGCTTATGCCGTCTTGAGTGACGCCAAAAAGCGTCAGGAATACGACCGTTTTGGATCCGATGGTTTCAGCCAACACTATAGCCAGGAGGATATCTTCCGCGGTTTCGACCTTAATGAAATCTTGCGTGGCTTTGGTGTTGGGGGGGGGCAGGGCAGAAGGCAATATTCGACATACCAGCAAGCTGGTGGTGACCCTTTTGCGGATTTCTTTGGCGGTAGCGCCCAAAATTCCCGGGTACGGTCCCAAAAAGGCGATGATCTCGAATATAACCTGACCATATCCCTTGAGGAGACTGTGCTAGGGGCAGAAAAGAAAATTGCCCTCAATAAGGCTGGCAAGGTAGAAGAAATCAACATAAAGATACCCAAGGGCATCAATACAGGCAAGAAATTGCGTCTGGGCGGCAGAGGGCTTCCCGGCAGCCATGGCGGTCCCGCCGGGGATCTTTACCTGAATATCACAATTCAACCTCACCCCATCTTTGCTCGTGACGGTAATGATATTTACCTGGAGAAGGATCTAAAATTTTCGCAGGTGGTCTTGGGCACAAGCATTGATGTTCCCACGATAGATGGCGCGGTGAAACGGCTGAAGATTCCTCCGGGAACCCAGAATAACACGAAGATCAGAATGAAGGGCTACGGCGTGCCACATTTCAAGGGCGTAGAGCGAGGCGACCAATATGTAAAAATCATGGTAACTGTACCAAAGGAACTCACTGCCTCCCAACTGGAACTGGTGAAAAAATTAGCAGAAGAAGGAATATAAAATAATTTCAGCATGTTGTATTGTTTGAAGAGAGACATTTAGGTTTTGAACCCCCTGCCTATAAGTCACGAAATGTCTCATAAGGTATCTTATGTAAACTTAACGCAAGATACTTAAATGAAACGGGTGGAGCCGGCCCCTAACAACATATCGGCTTCTCTTTTCAATTCTTCAGATATTTGGATTTTATTGTGTTCCCCCAGATAAACCAGGACATCGTAATTGGGAGATAAAAAGCGCAGGTTGGCATCATACTTACCTGGATATTTTCTTAGCAATTCTCTTAGCATTGTCAGGGTATTATCATCTGAGGCTGACGCGCTGACAGAGAAGCAAGCTGAAGATACGGAATTTATGGATGCGTCATCCAGCAGTTGAGCGTCAGCAGCAATTATCTTGAAGCTATCTTCCCCTATATCCAATACCCCTTGAATCAATATCGGATTTTCCCCATGGAGCAAAGCCGATACCCTGCGATAAATATCGGCAAAAAAAATGACGGTGGCAGAACCTTTAAGGTCTTCAAGCGTCACATAGGCCATGAGTTCCTTTTTTCTGGTTGTAACTTCCCGAATGTTGCTTACCACACCGGCCAGTGTGACTTCTTCCTTATCCTTCTTATTTGCCAAGCTTTCTGAATCACTATTTGTGATCCCACTGAGTTGCTCAATGAAACGGGCAAGGGGGTGCCCGGTTATATAAAATCCTAGGGTTTCCTTTTCGTAGGCAAGTAATTCCCGGTCATCCCATTCCGATACATTATCAGCCAGAGATTCGCCGCTTAAACTTGAATGTTCTACATTATCATTTGTGCCGTAAAATTCGGAAAACATTGATGTTTGTTTACTTGTTATTTCTTTGCGACGTTTCTGTGTCAATTCGATGATGCCCTCAAAGGACATCATCAGCCGACGCCGGAGATAACCCATGGAATCAAAGGCACCACACTTAATAAGGCTCTCCATTACCCGCTTATTTGCCTTTGACAAATCAACTTTCAAGCAAATATCACTAAAATCAAGGAATTTACCATTTTTGAGGCGTGCCGCTACAATCGCTTCTATCGCACCGATGCCGACGTTTTTCACGCCGGCTAACCCAAAACGGATTCCCCCTCCCGCAACGGTAAAATCGCGGTCCGATTCGTTTATGTCCGGTGGCAGCACCTTGATGCCCATTTCCTTGCAGCCGCTGATGTGCTTGATAATCTTGTCGCGGTTGTCCTTTTCACTGGTGAGCAGGGCGGCCATGAATTCCACTGGATAATGGGCTTTAAGATAGGCGGTTTGGTAGGAAATCATCGCATAGGCGGTGCTATGGGACTTATTGAACCCATATTCGGCAAATGATTCCATTTGTTCCCAAATCGTGAGCGCCTTTTTATCCGCAATTTTATTTCGTTTGGCGCCTTCCAGAAATTTTGGTTTTTCCTTCTCCATGGCGGCAGCTTTTTTCTTGCTCATCACCTTACGCAGGGTGTCAGCTTCCGCCATGGTGTAACTGCCTATATTTACGGCAATTTGCATAACCTGTTCCTGGTAGAGAATGATGCCGTAGGTCTCGCTTAATATTTCCTGAAGTTGGGGCAGTACGTAAGAGATTTTAGTTTTCCCCTGTTTGCGGTTGATAAATTCCGGTACCATACTCATGGGGCCGGGGCGATAAAGAGCGATCAGGGCGATGATGTCTTCGATGCAATCCGGCTTCAAGCCAACAAGAATATCTTTCATCCCGGAGCTTTCCAACTGGAAAACGCCGTCCGTATCTCCACGTGACAGCAGTTGGTAGGTCGGCCCGTCATCGAGGGGCAAGGTGTCAATATTCAGGTTCTTCCCCCTCCCCTCTTTTATGAATCGCAGTGCATTCTTGATGACTGTTAAGGTTTTCAGTCCCAGAAAATCGAATTTGGTGAGTCCCACCTCTTGAATGTCGTTCATAGTAAACTGGGTTACAACATCGCCCTTGGGAGAACAAAGAGGGACCCTTTCCACCAGGGGTACATCTGATATAACCACGCCCGCAGCGTGTGTGGAGGCATGACGGTTCAAGCCTTCCAGAGCTCGAGACAAAAGCAGTAATTTACTTATGCGGGGATTTTTCCCTTCCTCTTCTTTCAACCGTGGCTCTCTCTTGATTGCCTCATCAAGGGTGATATTCAAGACGTTCGGTATCAGTTTGGCAATGGTGTCCACCTCACCGTAAGTGATGTTTAGGGCTCTGCCCACATCCCTGATAACAGCCCGTGCCTGCATCTTACCAAAGGTGATTATCTGCGAAACCTTGTCGCTGCCGTATTTGTTGGTCACATATTTGATTATTTCATCTCGTCCCTCCTGACAGAAATCGATATCAATATCGGGCATGCTTATGCGGTCGGGATTAAGAAACCTTTCGAAAAACAGCTTATAGCGAATAGGATCGATATTAGTTATGCCACTTGCGTAGGCTACCAGGCTTCCAGCAGCGGAGCCGCGTCCAGGACCAACAGGAATGTCATTATTTTTGGCATAATTCACGAAGTCGGAGACAATAAGAAAATACCCGGCAAACCCCATGGATTTTATGATGGCCAATTCTTCAGCCAAACGTTTTTCATAAACGCCCTTGAGGTTGGGTGACGAACCCTCCTTTAACAACAGGGGCAATAATTTTTCCAAGCCGTTTTTAGCCATTATTTCCAGGTATTCATCAAGGGTTTGTTCTGAGTTTGTTTCAAAGTGCGGCAGAAAGAAGCGCCCGAATTCGAGCTTTAGGTTGCATTTTTCAGCTATTTCAATTGTATTATCAATAGCATCCTGGCAATAATTAAACTGCTGCTTCATTATGTCCGGTGATTTAAAATAAAACTCGTCTGATCCAAAACGCATACGATTTTTATCTTCAAGGGTCTTGCCAGTTTGAATGCATAGCAGGACTTCATGTGCTTCCTGGTCTCTTTGATTAAGATAATGACAATCATTGGTGGCTACCAGCGGGATGGACAGCGCGCGGCTTAATTCAATCAAGCCGGCATTAACTTTTGTCTGCTCCGGAAGGCCGTTTTCCATCAATTCGAGATAGAAATTATCAGCGCCAAACAAATCCCGGTACTCGACCGCGGCTTTAGTCGCGGCATCCAGATTGTCTTTGAGAACATGAGCGCCGATTTCGCCATTCAGGCAAGCGCTCATTGCTATGAGGCCTTGATGGCACTCGGCGAGGAGTCGCATATCAACACGGGGGCGGTAATAAAAACCCTCCAGATAGCCAGCAGTCGTCAATTTCATGAGGTTCTTATAGCCCTGCATGTCCTTGACAAGGACCACAAGGTGGCGAGCCGCTTCCCCGATTGCGCCGGCGGTTTTAGTGAAGCGGCTTTCGGGAGCTACATAGAGCTCACAGCCAATGATGGGTTTAATGCCCTGTTTGTAGGCCTTTTGGTAAAAATCCACCGCGCCGAACATATTGCCATGATCTGTCATGGCCACGGCAGGCATTTTATACTCCCGGGCTTTTTTAAAAAGTTCCTCCAGACGAATCGTACCATCTAAGAGGCTGTACTGAGTATGGACGTGTAAATGAACAAAACCAGCATGTTTCATGCTCAATCAATCCAGTAATTAGGAGCTTCCTTGGTGATGATCAC
>Ga0082335_1004165_pt1 | contig 22279 bp, 5 predicted proteins | sample Subgrocontami58m_FD_72375 | JGI IMG/M metagenome (GOLD analysis project Ga0082335, IMG submission 72375) | Subsurface groundwater microbial communities from S. Glens Falls, New York, USA - GMW37 contaminated, 5.8 m (SPADES assembly) (version 2) ...
TGCATGGCTCGGTCCTTTAATTGCTGAAGAACTTGAATTACCTATGTTCTACACAATTAATATTCAAGGAAGAGATTTTCCGGTTGTTTGGTCAATAATTGGTTCAGCATTGTTTGCTCTTATTGTCGGTTCGATTTCAAGAGGACGCAAACAACATTCATAGTTATTTATTAATAATAAAGCACTTTACGCAAAAATTTTATCTCGGAGTAACTCTGTGACTTCTTGGCGGCACTCTGTGTAATAAAGACCAACAAATAACACAGAGAAACACTGAGCAGGCACAGAGAACCACAGAGAAAATATCCTTACTTCAATTCTTGCATAATGTGACTTAAAAAGATCCTCTTGAAAGTTTTATTTAATGACATCAAAAAACAAAAATTCTAACCGTCTCATCAAAGAAAAAAGTCCTTACCTATTACAACATGCACACAATCCTGTTGATTGGTTCCCGTGGGGTGAAGAAGCGTTTGATAAAGCCCGCAGAGAAAACAAGCCGATATTTTTATCAATCGGTTATTCTACATGCCATTGGTGCCATGTGATGGAACATGAATCATTTGAAGATATTGAAACTGCAGAGTTAATGAATAAAGTTTTTATTTCAATTAAAGTGGATCGAGAAGAACGGACCGATATTGATAACATTTACATGACCGTCTGCCAAATGATGACCGGAAGCGGCGGCTGGCCTCTTTCAATTGTAATGACTCCAGACAAAAAACCATTTTTCAGCGGAACATATTTTCCCAAAGAAAGCAGATACGGCAGAATTGGCTTCAAAGAATTAATAAATAATATTAATGAAGCTTGGTTAAATAAAAGAAATGAAATTGAAACCAGCGCTGATGAACTTACAAACCATCTTCAAAACATTAATAACTCCGCCGGTGTATCTATAAAATTAAATCCTGATATTCTCAGCATTGCATATAATAATTTTGAAAAACGATTTGATCCCGTCAACGGCGGATTCGGGAGTTCGCCTAAATTTCCTTCGCCTCATAATTTAATGTTTCTGCTTCGTTACTGGAAAAGAACCGGAGATAATAAAGCATGGGAGATTGTTACAAAGACTCTTACTGAAATGCGTAAGGGTGGAATTTTTGATCATGTTGGATTTGGTTTTCACCGGTATTCTACAGATAAGAATTGGCTTGTTCCCCATTTTGAAAAAATGCTTTACGATCAAGCACTTCTGATAATGGCATATACAGAAGCTTATCAAGCGGCGCAAAGTATTGAATTCAAAAAGACGGCTGAGGAAATCATTCATTATGTATTACGTGATATGACCTCTCCGGAAGGAGGATTCTACTCTGCCGAGGATGCCGATAGCGAGGGTGTGGAAGGTAAATTTTATTTATGGACTGAAGAAGAGTTGTTCAAAATACTCGGGCATGATGATGCAAATCTTGTTTTCAAAATTTTCAATACCAATCCTCACGGAAATTTCCACGAAGAGGCAACAGGTAAATCTTCCGGCGAAAATATTTTACATCTATCTAAATCATTAGATGAGATAGCCGAAAGTTTTAACATTGGTAAAAACATTTTGATTCTGAGCTTAGAATCCATCCGCCAAAAATTATTTAATGAAAGAGAAAAACGTATCCATCCTTATAAAGATGATAAGATCCTTACTGACTGGAATGGACTAATGATAGCCGCGCACGCAAAAGCCGGAAGTATTTTTGACAACAACGATTATATCACAGCGGCAGAAAAAAGTTATTCCTTTATTGAAAAATATTTGATGAACAAAGACGGTAAATTACTACACAGATATCGTGACGGCGATTCCAATATTACCGGTAGTCTTGATGATTATGCTTTTATGGTTTGGGGACTGATTGAATTGTACGAAGCGACTTTCAAAGCAAGTTATATACTTAAAGCCGTTGAGCTAACCGACACTGTTCTAAAACATTTTTGGGACGAACAGAACGGAGGATTTTTCTTTACTCCGGATTATGGAGAAAAACTTTTAGTGCGGACAAAAGAGATTTATGACGGCGCTATTCCTTCCGGTAATTCAGTTATGTTTTATAATTTGATCCGCATCGCAAGAGTAACATCAGTTTCTATTTATGAAGTTTATGCGAATAACTTACTTGATTATTTTTCTGAGTCTGTTCATAAAGCTCCTTCAAGTACATCTCTTTTCCTTTCTGCTTATGAATTTATGATCGGTCCAAGTTACGAGATCATTATAGCCGGGAATAGAAAAGATCCCGGGACACAAAATATTATCAATTCAATTAAACAAAAGTTTATTCCCAATAAGGTATTATTGCTAAAAGACCCAACAGATTTAAGTTATTCTCTGCCATTCGAATATTTAAATTCTTACATCCAGATCAATTCAAAACCGACTATTTATATCTGCAAAAACTTTATTTGTAATTTACCAACAACTAATATCAACGAAGCGTTTCTATTACTGGAAATCTCTAAGTGAATCCTCTGTTGTTCTCTGCGTAATATTTTACGCTTAATAATAGGCCATCCTTTGATTCGAACAATTTTATAAATATTTTCAACACAAAATAATTCTACATTAACTGAGATTAATATGAAACTGAAAAAAAATTTATTTCTTATTTCTATATTCTTATTTCTAAGCGTTCCCATTTACGCGCAAATCAAAAAAGAAGAACTGATGAAGACAGTTGAGTTCCTTGCAAGCAAAGAACTTGGCGGAAGACTTCCCGGCAGCGACGGCTACACAAAAGCGGCTAATTTCATAGCCGGAGAATTATCTAAATTAAATTTTTTACCGGGCGGCGATGATAACTACTTTCAAAAATTAAAAGTTGAATACAATGAAATATTAGCTCCCGAACATTTTTCTGTTATTAAAGATGGAAAGACGATCAATTATAAAATTGGTGATGATTATGCCTATCGCGGATTTACCGGTGCCGGTAATTTTACAGCTCCGGTTGTTTTCTGCGGGTATGGTTTATCTCAGCCTGAATTGGGTTATGATGATTACTCCGGAATAGATGTTAAAGGAAAAGTTGTCCTAGCATTTAAGTACAATCCAAAATGGAACATTGACGGAAAAAATTTTATAAACGGAAATCCGCGCGAGAAAGCTATTGTTGCGGCTAATCATGGTGCTATTGGAATATTATTCGTTTCATTTCCTAACGATGCGGAACCTCAGAGACCGATTGGAAGCATTATACACGGCGAAGGTGAACAAATGATAAATTTTCCGGAGATACATATTGATCTGTCTGCTGCAGATGAAATACTTAGCGGAAGCAGCCGCACATTAAAAGATCTGCAGACATTAATTGATTCAACAAAAAAACCATACTCCATACAGCTCGTTCCAAAAGTTGATATTGAAGTACACACTAAATATGAAAAAGAAAAAGAAGTAGTTAATGTTGTTGGAATGATCGAAGGAAGCGATCCCGATCTTAAGAAAGAATATTTGATCATCGGCGCGCATCTCGATCATGTTGGCAGTCAAGCGGGTAAAATTTATTTCCCGGGTGCTAACGATAACGCTTCAGGTTCGGCTGCTTTACTTCAAATTGCACGTGAATTTTCCAGAACACAAGAAAAACCGAAGCGTTCAATTATTTTTGTCTTTTTTGCCGGCGAAGAACAGGGATTGTACGGTTCAAAATATTTTTCGGAAAATATGAAATTCTCAAAAGAAAAAGTTAAAGCAATGATAAATCTTGATTGTGTCGGTTATGGCGATAGTATTCAAATCGGCGGAGGTGAAAGTGCGCCAACTTTCTGGAATATTGCAAAACAGATTGATAACGGGAATAATAAACTTTTAGTAACAAGAACCTGGAAAGGCGGCGGTGCAGATGCAGAACCATTCTACGAAAAGGGAATACAAACTTTATATTTTGTTACAACAAACAGTTACAAACATCTTCACATGCTTTCCGATAAACCCGAAACGCTAAATCAAAATCTTTTTGAAGCAATTACAAAATTAGCATTTAAGACAATTGCCAATATTGCCGAATGATATAATAGTAGGGAACGAATTTTTGCGTCCCCTATTATATGACTTACTAATTTTTTTGAAGCAATTGCGAATTCAGCAGAATAATATAATTGTAGGGGATGCAAAGTTTCCCTCTCCTTTTTGATCACCCCTTGTATTCCCCTCCTTAAAAAAAGGAGGGGAAGAATTTTAAATTATTCCCTCCCCTTTGGGGAGAAAAGGAGGGGCTGTTTCCATTTTGGGGAGGAAAGGAGGGGCTGCTTCCCCTTTGGAAACATTCGGAATGGCAACAGATTCTTCCCGGCAAATGCGGAAAAGAAATAAATGTGATTAATGTATGCAGTATCTACGAAGAATAATGCGAGGAGTAAGTATCAAGTAAATTCCTGATCACTTTTTGATATTGGCTGCCGTGTTTCTTCGCAATTGATTTGAAAAATTCCACACTAGACTTACTTAGGTTCAGCGTAATCTTAGTGGTGTCTTCCCTTAAAACTAATTCTTCGGGTTTTGGTAAAAAATCCTTAAGGATTTCAACTTTGCCAATTTTTTCATTCGTGTATTTTATTTTCTTTTTCATATATCTGTTTTCCCTTCCGCCAAAATCCGGCGCCAATAATTCTGATTCTATTATTTCGGAATGTGAATCTAACCGTCATAATGCCTTCATTCACTTTACCGAAACAATAATATCTCTTTTCTGTTGAGCTGTGCTCGATATCCTTTGTAGCTGTCTATTCACATACAAAGATACATACTTTAATATGGTTTTTCAAAAGCAGATGATGCAGTTAAAAGGGTTGAAGTCGAGACTAATAATCCCCGCGATAAATCGTGGGGTTAGTTAAAAACTTTTATTATCACACAGCCTCTAAATATCGGGGTTAGTAAAAAGTACAATTATATTTTAGCAGCTTTTTGACCACCCCCTTTTCTTCCCCCTCCTCAAACTGAGGAGGGGGATATTTTAAATTCTTCCCCTCCTTTTTTTTATCTCCCCTTGGGGGAGGAAAGGAGGGGCTGCTGTTTTCTTACTTCATCAACAACATCTTCTTCGCCTGTACAAAGTTTTCCGTTTGAATTCTGTAGAGATATAAACCGCTCGTAAGCTGTGATGCATCAAAATCATATTGATAAGAACCGGCAGGCATTTCTTTATTAATAAGCTGTGCTACTTCTTGACCTAATATGTTATATACTTTCAAACTTACCATAGAATCTTTAGACAAATTAAATTTGATATTTGTTGTTGGATTGAATGGATTTGGAAAATTTTGATATAAGTTAAATGTTTCCGGTCTGTCGTTTAGATCTCTTACATCAGTATAAGTAGCTTGCTTGACTTCAACAGTTTTAGGACTTCCGCTTGCACCGGTAGCTGTAACTGTTATAGTTCCTGTACGCGCGTTACCGGTATTTGCAGAATAACTTACATTGATCGTTCCGCTATTGGTACCGCTTCCTGCGCCGGTAATTGTTATCCAGCTTGTATTTGAAACAGCGCTCCAATTAAGTGTGCCGCCGCCGGTATTTGCAATGCTGAATGATGTTGTACCTGCCGGATGATTTACATTAACAAAATCCGGTGTAACCGATAAAACGGGCAGTTGTACAAAATTTGCAACCAGAGCCCTGCTTGCGTTTATTACAAATGCATAATTAATTCCGGTAGAAACAACAGTACCTCCTTCGGTCCAGCTAACAAATTGATAACCTGAATTTGGTGTAGCTTTTACAGTTACAATCTCACCAAAACTGTAAATCCCTGAACCGGTTAATGTTCCACCTGCCGGCGGGTTAGGTGATAATGTAACAGTGTAAGTTGCCGCTGTAAAGTTTGCAACTAAATCTCTATTAGAGTTTACAGTAAAATTATAACTTGCACTTGTTGATACAACAGTAACTCCTTCCGTCCAGTTAACAAAATTAAAACCGCCGTTTGCAGTTGCTGTAACAGTTACACTCTGACCTGGATTGAATGAACCTCCTCCGGTTGTAGTTCCGCCAGCTGAAGGATTTGATGAGGTTGTTACAGTGAATTGTGTAAGAGCAAAATTAGCAACTAAACTTCTGCTCGAAGTGATTGTAAAAGTATAGCTTAGATTAGTCGAAACAATTGTACTGCCATCAGTCCAATTAACAAAATTATAACCACTGTTTGGTGTTGCTGTAACAGTTACGCTCGTCCCCGAACTGTATGTTGCTCCTCCACTGGTTGTTCCGCCCGCTGTTGGATTTGATGAAGTGGTAACTGTATAAAATACTATTGCAAAATTTGCAACAAGATTTCTATTTGCAGTGATTGTAAACGTATAACTTGCATTTGTTGATACAACAGTACTGCCTTCAGTCCAATTGATAAAATTGTATCCGCTGTTTGCCGTAGCTGTTACTGTTACACTTTGTCCAGAATTAAATGTCCCTCCAGCACTTGTCGTTCCTCCGGCAGTAGGATTTGAATTTGTTGTAACTGTAAATTGTATTAAAGCAAAATTTGCTACTAAACTTCTGCTTGAAGTTATTGAAAAAGTATAACTAGCACTTGTAGAAACAATCGTTCCTCCTTCAGTCCAGTTAACAAAGCTATACCCACTGTTAGGTGTTGCTATTACAGTTATACTCTGACCAGAATTGAATGTGCCGCTTCCACTTGTAGTTCCTCCAATTGAAGGATTAGATAGAGTAGAAACGGTGTACTGAATCGCTGTGAAATTTGCTACTAAAGTTCTGTTAGAGTTTATTGTAAATGGATAACTTGAATTTGTGGATACGACCGTGCTACCTTCGGTCCAATTAACAAAACTAAAACCACTATTTGCATTTGCTGTTACGGTTACACTTTGGCTGAAAGTATATGTACCTCCTCCACTTGTTGTTCCGCCGGCTGTTGGGCTTGATGATGTTGTTACTGTATATGGTAAAGTCGTAAAATTAGCAATTAAGGTTCTGTTTGAACTAATTGAAAACGTATAACTTGCATTTGTGGATATTACGGTACTTCCCTCAGTCCAGTTAGCAAAAGTATAACCACTGTTTGCAGTGGCTGTTACAGTTACACTTTGCCCAGAGTTGTATGTGCCGCCGCCACTTGTTGTTCCTCCGGCTGTTGGAGAAGATGATGTTGTAACCGTGTATTGTATCGGTGTAAAATTTGCTACTAAAGTTTTGTTCGACGTAATTGTAAATGCATAACTTGCGTTTGAGGATAATACAGTACTTCCCTCGGTCCAATTAACAAAATTATAACCGCTGTTTGCAGTGGCAGTTACTGTTACACTTTGACCGAAAGTGTATGAACCTCCCCCACTTGTCGTTCCTCCTGCAGTCGGATTGGATGATGTTGTAACTGAGTATTGAAGAACAAAATTTGCTACAAGTGTTTTGTTAGAATTTATAATAAATGAATAGCTTGCATTTGTTGATACGACCGTTCCACCTTCTGTCCAGCTAATAAAGCCGTAGCCGGTGTTTGCAACTGCCGTTACTGTTACACTCTGTCCAGTAGTGTATGTGCCTCCTCCGCTTGTTGTACCACCTGCTGTTGGATTGGAAGAAGTAGCTACAGTGTATTGTACCGATGAAAAATTTGCAACTAAAGTTCTATTATTACTTATAGTAAAAGTATAACTCGCATTTGTTGAAACAACAGTACTTCCTTCAGTCCAGTTAACAAAACTATAACCGCTGTTTGCAGTGGCTGTTACTGTTACGCTTAGTCCAGGGTTGTATGACCCTCCTCCAGTTGTTGTTCCGCCTGCTGTTGGAGAAGATGAAGTAGTAACTGAAAACTGTTGTGCAAAATTTGCAACTAAAGTTTTATTAGCACTTATAGTAAAAGTATAACTTGCACTTGTTGAAACTTGAGTTCCTCCCTCAGTCCAGTTAACAAAACTATAACCGCTGTTTGCAGCGGCTGTTACCGTTACACTTTGCCCTGAGTTGTATGTACCACCTCCAGTTGTTGTTCCGCCTGCTGTTGGAGAAGATGAAGTGGAAACTGAAAACTGTTGTACAAAATTTGCAACTAAAGTTCTATTTGCAGTTGCATTAAATATATAACTTGCGTTCGTGGAGACAACAGTACTGCCTTCTGTCCAGTTAACAAAACTATAACCGCTGTTTGCAGTGGCTGTTAAAGTTACACTGCTACCGGAATTATATGAACCTCCTCCACTTGTCGTTCCACCAGCAGTAGGATTGGATGAGGTTGTAACTGTGTACTGCTGAGTTGTTGTTGTTGTTGCACTTCCATTAGTGACCGTTGGATGCCAATTATTAAAATAGAATGTTTCTTGAGCTTGATATGTTGTTGTTAAAGTAGTAGTACCCGCATTTCTAAATTTAATTCTTAGATTTAGCAAAGTTCCGGAACTTGGAAGATATGTTGTGCCTGTAGCCCAAGACATTGATATTCTTCCATTTAAAGTATCTGCATTAATAGTTGGAGGACTTCCTGAAAGCATAGTGCCTGCAACATCAGCTCCTGTTATATATATTTTACTATTATCATAACTCAGTGTAAATTGAAAAGCAACAACAGTTGCTGCAGGTAAGCCACTAACATTGACCGGAGCTAATGTTTGTGTCCCCGCAATTCCACTCACAGTTGGAAGAGTAACACTTCCTTGTGCAAATAATGTTGCAGCGCCAAATAATAAAACAATAATTGCTGTTCGTCTTAACAATCTTGAAATAAAAATTAATTTTTGCATATCTCTTTCCTTCAATTAATAAAAGTTTTTCAATTATTTAATTCATGATTTATTTAACGTTAATATAATTGAAAATTTTTGGTATTCAAATGCTATACGGCACGGTTATAAAAGTTGAGATATTAATTTTATAATTTTATTTTTTTGAAGTGTTGTTTGTTTCCTTTTTGCATTTACATTCAATTGCGCCGACCTTTAGATAGTGTGTGATTTGTATAGCGAAATTTATTTCGCTCATAAATGCTGTAAAAATATTTTTTTCCCCGCAATTAGCGAGATGAATCTCGCTTTACAATTAACATTTTCACACATCCTATAAATCTCGGGGTTACTATAATGTACAATTATATTTTAGCAGCTTTTTGACCACCCCCTTTTCTTCCAATGCTGTCAGGTTAAGTTGTGGGCTAAAGCCCAAAGTTTTTTTTCTTGCTTTAACCCCACGCTTAAGCGTGGGGTTACTTAACACGCACTCTCTAATTGGACTTTAGTCCAAAGCCTATACCGCTAACCTGACAACATTGGGAAAGGAGGGGCTGCTGTTTTTAAAACAAAAAACCTCCCGACTTGTCGGGATAAGCTCTACTCTTTCAAAGTGAGGGACTTTAAATTCAGCTTGTTTTAAAAGCCCCTTCTCTTTTTAAGAGAAGGGGTTGGGGATGAGTTCAGACACTTGACAAATGATTTTCACACAGCCTCTAAATATCGGGGTTACTAAAAAGTACAATTAGTGTAATGTGAGTTATAAATTAACCCCATGATTTATCGTGGGGTAACACTGCAATTAGATTAGGGCTTTAGCCATGAAATGAGAATGCGTTCATAGTTCTTCTTGCCCCAAACTGCATGTACCCATATTTTAACGTGTGACATAATTCCTGTTGATACAGGGCTAAAGCCCGGTGTTGTTTTTAGTATTACTATCCCCACGCTGAAGCGTGGGGTTTATACAAAAAATATCTGCTTGATATCCATGAAATGAGAATGCGTTCATAGTTCTTCGTGCACCAAACTGCATGTACCCATATTTTAACGTGTGACATAATTCCTGTTGATACAGGGCTAAAGCCCGGTGTTGTTTTTAGTATTACCCTCCCCACGCTGAAGCGTGGGGTTTATACAAAAAATATTTGCTTGATATCCATGAAATGAGAATGCGTTCATAGTTCTTCGTGCCCCAAACTGCATGTACCCATATTTTAACGTGTGACATAATTCCTTTTGATACAGGGCTAAAGCCCCATCTTGTTCTTAGTATTCTCCCCACGCTGAAGCGTGGGGTTTATGCAAAAAATATCTGCTTGATATCCATGAAATGAGAATGCGTTCATAGTTCTTCGTGCCCCAAACTACATGTACCCATATTTTAACATGTGACATAATTCCTCTTGATAAAGGGCTAAAGCCCCATCTTGTTCTTAGTATTATACTCCCCACGCTGAAGCGTGGGGTTTTTACGCAAAAAAAGCGGCGGGCAAGCTCACCCTTCCCAAAAGTGCGTGTTGCAAAATTCGCGATGTGTCACTTCGACCCCGATTCCATCGGGAGAGAAGTCTTAAATTATTTCAAAAAAGATTCCCTCCCCTTTTTGACCACCCCCTTTAATTCCCCCTCCTCAAACTGAGGAGGGGGATATTTTATTCTTCCCCTCCTTTTTTTAAGGAGGGGAATACAAGGCAATGCTGTCAGGTTAGCGGTATAGGCTTTGGACTAAAGTCCAATTAGAGAGTGCATGTTAAGTAACCCCACGCTTAAGCGTGGGGTTAAAGCAAGAAAAAAAACTTTGGGCTTTAGCCCACAACTTAACCTGACAGCATTGGGAATACAAGGGGTGGTTAAACAAAAAACCCCCGCATAGTGCGAGGGTCTTTTGAAAAGCTAAATGCTAATAGCTTAAAGCTAATAGCTGTTTCCTTACTTCATCAACAACATTTTCTTTACTTGAACAAAATTCTGTGATTGAACTTTGTAGAAGTATAAACCGCTTGTTAATTGTGACGCATCAAAATCTACCTTATGAAATCCTGCGCTCATCGTTTGGTTAACAAGAAGAGCTACTTCCTGACCTAATATGTTATATACAGATAATCTAACATTTGATTCCGTAGGTAATCCAAATCTGATTGATGTAGATGGATTGAATGGGTTAGGATAATTCTGCATTAAAACATATTCTGTAGGAACACTACTGTACTCATCAACAGCAGTAATAGTAGGGCTTGCAAAAATAATAACGGTGGATAGAGCTGTTAATGATCCGTCGCTTATTTGCACAGTAATTACAAATGATGAACCGGCTTGAGCAAGAGATGGAGACCAAGTAAATAATCCATCTGTAGTAATACTTGCGCCTGTTGGTGCAGCTATTAAACTATAGGCAACAGGTTGTCCGTCAGGATCATTTCCTTCATATTTGAAAGTATAAAAAACCGGATTTGGTGCTTTATGTACAGGAACTAGAACACCATTAGGAATCGTTGCCGTAAATACCGGTGCTCTATTTGTATTACTTACTGTTATTGTAGCAGTCTTAGAGGTAGAACCACCTACGGCTGTTGTACCTTTATAATCCTTTACTGTAAAAACTATAGAATAACTACCGCTTTGAGTATAACTCGGTGTCCATGTAAATACACCGGCAGTACTTAATGCTGCACCCGTAACTCCAGGAGGTGTGGTAACCATTGTATATTGTAGAGTATTATCAGTATCAAGATCGGCACCAACTAATGTAATTGTTAATGCTGAACCTTCAGCAACTGTAAATGAAGGACCAACAGGATTTAATGCTAATGTAGGCACTCTATTTAAATCATTAACTGTAAATTGAGCAACAACGGTAGCAAATAAACCAAGAGCATCTGTCACTGTAAACGTTACTGAATAGCTTCCTGCTTGATCATAACCAGGAGTCCAAGCAAATGCACCTGTGGTAGCATTTAATGTTGCACCAGTAGGATTTCCTGTCATTGAATATGTTAATACTTCGCCAGGATTAGCATCTGCACCAGCTAATGTAAAGCTGATAGCTTGATTTTCGGAAGCAGTAACTGCAGCAACAGCCGCTAATGTAGGAGCTACATTTGTTCTTGTAACTGTTAGTACAACAGTTTGTGTAGCAGATAAACCAAGCGGGTTGTTTGTTACTTTGAATGTTACATTATAAGTTCCAACTGTACCTAAACCAGGTGTCCATGTAAATACTCCTGCTGTAGATAAAGAAGAACCTGTTGGATTTCCAGTTACTGAATAAGCTGCTGTTTGTCCTGCATTTGGATCAGTTGAAGATAATGTGAATGTCAAACTACCTTGTTCTGCAACTGTATATCCGCCTACAGGTACAACAGGAGTGAATATTAATGTAGGAGCTTGTGCTGCATTAACAGTAATAGCTGCAACAGAAGTTCCGGTTAAATTATCGGCATCCTTTACTGTGAATGTTACAGTATAAGTACCTGCTTGACCTACGGCAGGAGTCCAACTAAAAGCTCCTGCTGCTGATAATGTAGCGCCGGTTATTGCCGGTGTAAAAGAATATTGAAGAGTGCTTACATCACCAGGGTTAAGATCGGCACCGACTAATGAGAATGCTAAATTAACACCTTCTGTTTTTGTATAAGGACCTACAGGATTAAGAGTAAGAGTTGGAGCTTCCTGTTTCTTTGTAACTGTAATAACAGCTGCTTGTGTTGCTGTTAAGCCCAAATTATCTGTTACTTTGAATGTTACATTGAAAGTTCCAGCTGTACCATAATCCGGTGTCCATGTAAATACACCAGCTGTTAAAGAAGATCCGATTGGAGCTCCAGACATAGAATAAACCAAAGGTGTGCCACTAGGATTTGTAGTAGCACCGACTAAAGTAATACTCACAACTGATTTTTCAGCAACAGTAACAGGAGCTACTGCAGTTAATGTAGGAGCCGGTGCAGCCGTTACAATGACAGTAGTAATTCTAGAAGTGGCTGTTAAAGTACCATCACTTGCAAGAATAACTATTTGAGATGTTCCTGCTGAACCTAAAGCCGGTGTCCATGTAAATACACCGGTACTTGCATCAATTGTAGAAGCAGCCGGTGTTGGATTTGTTTTATAATAACTAATAACGTCACTTTCAGCATCAATTGCTTTGTAAGTAAATGTAAGTGTCTGACCTTCCATAATAGTCTGATCTGGCATTTGTGCCGCACCAGTTGCAGTAAAGGAAGGTACTGTATTTACATTATTAACAGTCAACGAGAAAGTTGCAGTCGTTGTATTTGTTCCATTGCTTACTGTAACTGTAAATGGGAATGTTCCTGCCTGATGAAATCCCGGAGTCCAGCTAAATACACCGGCTGTAGAAACAGCAGGCTGAGCTAAAGACCCGGCAAGTGTTGTTGGACTTACAGTATAAGTAAGAACATTATCAACATCTACATCTGCACCGCCTAAACTAAATGTTACAACAGATCCTCCGTTTACCGCAGAAGTAGGAACAACTGGTAATAGAGTAGGTGTTGTAACAGGATTAGCAACGACAATGCTAATTGTAAGAGGATCACTTGTTAATGATGGTACAGCATTATCACTTGCTGTAAATACGAAAGCGTATGTACCAGCCTGGCGATAGCCCGGTGTCCAACTAAAAGCACCTGTTGCGGTGTTAAATGTTGGCACAGTAGTATTAGCACCGGTCGGTAGTGTAGGAGATGTCATCGCGTATGTCTTTGTATCTGCTGCATCAGGATCTGTTGCAACTAATGTAAAAGAAACTGCTGCATTTTCAACAACATTTAACGGTGTAGTATTAGTGCCAAAAACTGGTTTTGAATTTGCAATAGTAATAGTACCAGGGAATGTTGCGGCAGTAGGCGTTCCTGAATTATAGGTAAAAGAACCCAAAGTTAATGTTGCAGAACCTTTACCAACAGCTTTCACCTTCAAATAAATAAGAACTCCTCCAGCACCTGTAAGGGGCGTGCCATTTGCCCATGCTAAAGATACATTACCAGTAGTATTATTAGCATTAATCTGAGGTGCAGAAGTTCCATTAGTTAAAGCTGCAGTAAAACCTGTCGGTGCAGTTTCAAACCCTAATACATTGATTTTAGTTTGATCGTATGATGCTGTAAAATTAAATGAATATATGTTATTTGTACCTAATGAAGTTGTACTTATAGGAATAAAAAATTCCTGATTGACACCGGTTGAGCTAAAATTACCTACTGTAATACCTGTAGTAGGTGTAGTAGCGCTACCTGGTGTAATGTTTGCAGGAAGTACGGGTGTGGCATTAAATAAAAATGTCGTACCCGGATTCAACGCGGTAGTTCCTGCAGCTCTAAACTTGAATTTCAATTTTAGAAGCGTACCGCTAGTTCCTGAAAGTGATGTTCCACTTGCCCATGCTACGGAAATTAAACCATTTGCAGTATCGGCGTTTACAGTAGGAGGAGTACCGGCAATCATCGTGCCCACATCATCAACCCCCGTTATATATACAACAGCTTTGTTGTAATTTAACGTAAATTGAAATGCATTAGTATTGGCAGGTAAATTAGTAACAGTAACATTTCCGGTTTTTTCTTCTCCAGCTATTCCAGATACAGAAGGAAAGGCAACGCTAACCTGTGCAAAAGTTGTAGTTCCTAGCATAAGCATTGCGAACAAAACCATCAGAGTTTTTACAACGCTTATTTTGAAACTTCTCATTATGACCTCTATTTTAATATTCATAAAATATTTAGGAACAAACATGGGCGGCATTTAAGTGCCGCCCAATTGAAACCTCATATTACTTGAGTAGATTCATTTTAATAGTAGAAACGAAATTACCGGCTGATAATCTATATATATAGATACCGGAAGAAACTCTGCTACCAATTTCATTTGTTCCATCCCATCTAACTGTATAATATCCAGATTCTTGTTCTAGATCAACTAAAGTTTTAACCTTTTGACCGAGCATATTATAGACTGTCAAAGTAACTTTAGCATCCTCAGCCAAGGTGTATTTGATATTTGTTGTTGGGTTAAATGGGTTAGGATAATTCTGACTCAAGCCAAAAGCTGTTGGTATTTCTTTAACTTTTACCATGAGTTGTGAATTAACCTGATCATTTAGGCTAGCACTACCCTGAATGCTTGCTACTACTTCTTTATCTTTTAATTTAAGATTAACAAATGCAACTGAACCATCTGCTAAAGGATTAACACCAGACATTGCAATGCGTAACTTACCGTTAGCGTAATTAGAAGCAGTTATCCAACCTTCAGGTAATGTTGATGTAACACCATTGAATTCTACACTAGTTCCTAGTTCTAATTCAATATATGCCGAGCGTACACCACTTGTATTTGTTAAATTAATTGGTAATGTAAAATTACCGTTATCTCTATTCATCCTTCCAAAATCAACATCGCCTGCAACCGGCATAGACTTAAATGTTGTTGGCCATGCATTTGGTGTTTGATTAACACGATACAGAATTGCTGCTGCATCAATTGCACCAACCGTTCCATCACCAACTCCGCTTAGGTTAACGTCAGAAACGTAATTCCAAACCGGTAAGCTTGGTGGTGTGTATAAGCCAACTACAAATTGAAGTATCTTTGCTGCATCAAGTGCAAGAACAACGCCATCACCATCAGCATCACCCTTTAATTGTGCATAATTAACTGTTATTAATGCTGTCGTACTAGCAACAAGAAGACCAGTATCAGTAGCATTTACGGTAACTGTAAATACTTTTCCGCCATCAGCAAAAGCCGGTGTAAAGGAAAGTAGACCAGTACCAAAACCAGCGGTAATAGTAGCTGTACCAGCAAATGCAGGTGTGATAGGTGATAACGTGTAAGTTAAAACATCACCAGCATCAGGATCAATAGCTTGATAAATAGAATTTGTTATAGATCCGGTATTTAACATTGTTGTATTAGCTAATTTTAAAGCACCCGTAGCTGTAAAGCTCGGAGCTTGATTTGTGTTTGTAACTGTAAGTGTGAATGGTACATTAGTAATCATACCTGCACTAGTAGTTACACGAACCGTAAATGTATAAGGTGATAAAGCATTAGCAGTAAAATTTGGTGTAAATGTTATAAGACCTGCTGTAGTAGAGCTAAGTGCCGCAAATGCAGGAGCTCCAACCAAACTATATGATGCTGCAGTAATAGTTTCGTTTAGATTTAAAGCTGCCGCTGTAAAAGTAACAGTATTACCTGATGTAGCACCTTCAGCTACTGAAAATGTAGCAGGACCTGTTACGTTTGGATTTCTTGCAGGAACACCTATTGCAAAACGGGTACCTTCATTTATAATACCACCAATTGAAGCAGTTGTACGAACAACCGCTGTGGTATCTGTACCGACAACAGTCTGATAATTTTGATAGTTTACACCTTGCAATGACCAGCCATTACTTAGTGAACTTCCATCTTGTCTTCTAATTATTCTTAATTTTTGATCGTCTGTATATGGAACACCAATGTTTGTACCTGTCATATCAACATCGAACAATTGTGTTGATGTGAATGGCGAAGGAGATGTTGAAACTAACCAATAATAAGGAGCATAGTTTCCGACTTTCGGAACACCGACAGCATCCAAAGGCATATTAAGAACACCATCAGGACTTAAATCAACCATATTTACAGTAACACTTGTTGGATTAACAGCAGGATAAGTTGCACTGAAAGTAATTGCAAATGGACGATATTTTGTTGCTGTACCAACAGGGAACTCAAAACGACCGTTTGGATTAGCGTTTGTAGGTGTGCCTGCTCCTGCAAAAATTGCATGGCGAACATTACCTACAACGTGTCCGGATGTTCTGGTAAAACCCTGACCGGCAGCAGTCTGACTTAGAACAAGTATATTTGCACCGGTAGTAAAGTTACCGCTTGTAAATGTTACCACCTGAGCAGCACCCATTGTTAAGTTACCGCCGGCTAATGTAACACCTAAAGCATTATTTAATGTTAAACCACCAGCTAATGTTAATCCAGCTGCGGGAACAGTAATTGTTTGTGCTGCAGTTCCGTTCATTATTAGAGCACCTAAACCGCCATAAGTACCTGCGGCAGCATTCATGTTGCCGGTAACTGTAAGGGCGAATCCGCCATTAGCAAATGTACCTGCTGTTAAATTGAAATCTTTAACTGTTCTGGCTGCATGGAGAGTAACAGTAATTGCTGCACCATTAACTGTTAAAGCATCAACGCTAATACCTGTAGCGTTCTGGAATTCATTAACAGTTGTAGGTGCTGCGGTAGCTGTATATGTTAAATTGTAATTTGTAACTGTTGGCGCATTAGTGAAAGCACCGCCGTTCATTTCAATGGTCTTTCCAGGAGCTACTGTTAATGCAACTGTGCCATTGCTAAAGTTACCGCTTGTAAGTTTAAATAAATTATTTACTGTGCTATTCGCATTTAGTACTATAAGATTACCAGCACCTACTGCAAGCGTTAAGTTACGCAAGTTAGTTGTATTTCCCGGTAATTCATTACCTGTAAGAGAACCACCACCGCCTGCAGCGCCTGAGTAAGTAACATCTACATTAGTACCAAAAGAAGGAACTCTTGTAAGAGTACTGTTATTAGCTACTCTATTTATCAATACGCCATCTGCTAAAGCTAAAGCTAAAGATGTTGCGCCAGTTCCATTATCATAGGCACCGTTAAATAACCATAAGTTTTTATTAATTGTAACCTGTGTTGTTATAGTTTGGTTTGTAGCAGCAGCCGAAATTTTTAATCTATCGATTTGAACTGCTTGATGTGTAAATGATGCAGCATTGGTAAATGCAAAATCTAACCAGCCGGTTGTTGCATAAATATTTCCGGCAGTTTGTGCATAAGCCAATGGTGCTGTATTTTCACCCTGTAATCTAATTGAATGAATTCCAAGATTAATGTCACCTGCAGTTTGGGTTAAACCGTCAAGAACTACAAATGTTCTTGCAGTAGCTACAGGAAGGCTAGCCAATGTTAATCCAACTGTGGAATTCTCTGTCCATTCTTCAACAACAGCATCTGCACCATTTAATGTAAGTATCGTTCCTGTACTAATTAAATCACCGCCATTTGTTGCAGCGTTATTATCTGAAAGAATTGTAACCAAAGGAGTGATTGTACCAAGTATTGAGACACCTGCACCAGTATTATCAAATGGTACTGTAATCTGAGTTGCACTTGTTCTTGTATACGGATAATTGCCAGCTGGGATAGTAGCATTACCTGCAATTTGTACATATTGTCCATCACCTGAAGCAAGTAAAGGATGTCCAGCAGCGATATTTATCTGTACCGGGTTTGTAGCCCCTAATGAAGTAATTGGATTAGCAAGAGCACCACCTGAAATCATATTAATTGTAGCGCCTGAAACTGTTAAGTTATTACCACCTAAAGTTAGTAGTGGAGAAGTTGTCGTTGTTGAACCAAGCTCTAGGATACTGCTAACAGAACCAGTAGCAGCAGCATTAGTAGTACTTGCAAGTATTCTTAAATTTGGAAGTGCTGATGTTAATGTAAAGTTAGCAGCAGCAAGGTTCATAACCAAATAACCAGTGCCAGCAGTAAAGCTGCTGCCTGCAGTTTGAGTAAAGTTACCTGCAGTGGTTATATTTAGATTAAAATTACCAAAATTCAAAGACCCAGCAGCAAGTCCTACACCGGCACGAGCATCAATATTAGAAGTAAGAGTTACGCTTGAGCCGCCGAAAGTTACTGCACCAAGAATACGTTGGTCTGCTATTGCAAGTGTAGAACCACCCATGCCTAAGTTTACAACTGCCGAGCCTGTTGTAGCAAAAGTACCGGCAAATGATTGAACATTTGCAATAGTTAAATTTGTAGAACTTGTGGTAAAGCTGCCAATCGTAGCAGCATGAGCTACAGTAGTAGAACCATTGAGTGTAACTCCGGTTCCTGTAACGCTCAATACATCTCCAGCTTGTGCAAAACTAATTGTACCACGAATTGTATGTGTTTTACTATTACCACTTAAAACAAATTGAGTAGCACCGCCTGTTGGCAGGTTTACGGTAGCGCCATCTTCAACATAAAGCGTACCGCCAAATGTTACATCGGCACCAGCCGGTAAATCATTTGTAAAAGCACCTGTAGTTTGAACCGTCCAGGTTCTAACATTTGCAGGAGTAGAAGTCAACTCGCCGCCAACAACTCTAGCAGCAGTTATTGCACCTGTATAAGTAAGATCATACGAAATATTACCAGCATTAAATGTTGATGTAGAAATAGCAAAAATACCAGGTGTGGTTTCCGGATATCTTACGATGCTAGCAGTAGATCCGGTTGGACCAAAATCAACAGCTGTTGTTACAACTAAAGCACCGGTTTTTAATGTTAGAATACCATTCCATCTAACACCGGTTACCGGGGCTGTAACTTTAGCTGCATTATATACTTGTACTCCACCACCAGCACCAGCATCTGTAGCAGCAGCACTTATAATTCTAAAAGCAGTAACGCCAGGAACTCCAACAGATTGAATCACATAAGTACCGTTTAAAGCAGGACGCCCAGAAATAGTAATATAATCGCCTACTGCTAATAGGGCTGTTATATCGGCGCTCATGGTAACTGTATTCACACCAGCAGCTAAAACTGTACTTGCTATAGTTGGTCCTATAGCTACAGCTAAAACATCTCCTACGTCAACAGTAAGATTAGAAAAAGCACCTGTACCATCCACTGTATAACCAGCACCGGCTAGACCACCAACTACAGTGGTTACACCACCCATTATAATACCGCCGTTACCGGTAGAAGTATAAGTGCCATTATTTAGCATTTTGTTATTAGCACCATTTAGGATAACGTTAAGAGTACCTAATGAAACATTTGTTAAAGTAAAAATAGTAACATTACCTGTAGCTCTTAAAGAATTACCAACAGTAATTATACCGCCAATGTTATTAAATTGTAATTGATTGGTTTGGAATAAAGAACCCGGGTTAACTGATTGAGCACCAGAACCTGTAAAACTAACTAATGAAACAGCAGGGGCTGTAAAAATTCCACCTGATCTATTGAAATCAACTTTCACATCTAATGTGGTTGTTGTACCAGCAGTTAAAGTAAAAGTACCACCCGATTGTGTGAAATTATTAACAGTTAGAATCCTTGTTGTAGCAACCGTAGCTAACGATGTAGCATCCGGTCCGCTTAAATTAAGATTGGTAATAGTACCGCTTTGGGTAAAAAGAGCAGTACCATTTGATATATTTAAAGTAGAAGCTATAAATGCACCGGTTATGAAATCAACTGTTCCGGCAAGACCTGTAACATCAATATTGCCTAATGTACCACCGTTAAAAGATGTAGTTCCGGCAGTATTTGAACAGATAATTTTTCCAGTACCACTAATAGTGCCACCAGTAGTAACATTAACTAATGCAACAGGCATTGTTACATCAGCATTTAGTGTAACTCCACCTGTACCTGTACCTGAATTAGTTAAAACGGCGCGAAGCGTTAACGCTCCGTTAACATTAGTTTTAGCGGTTGCATTTCCATTTGTTAAAGTTCCACGGAGAGTTCCGCCGGAAAGATTAAGAGTTCCACCTGCAGTTGAATTAATTACATTTAAGGCTACCCAAGTTGTAGCAGATGAAGTGTTTGCTGTCATTGTCCCGAGAGTCAATGTTCCCGAGTTATTAATAGCTCTCATTGTTATAAGAAAGAATCCTGTAGTAGGATCAGGAGAAAATGTTATTGTTGAATTAAATAAGATTGAACCGGCAGCTCCATTGCTAATTGTAGGAAAAGTAGCGGTTTCAAAATCTCTTGCACCGGTTATATCTGCTGATGCAGACCATGTTACAGCGCTATTAAATACTACACTTCCACCAGCAGTATTACTAACCTGACCTAAGTCTGTATGGGCTCCAACAGCATCTGCATAATTAAAACCAACAGTACTGCTAAAAGTAACTGTCCCAGTGCTTGAATTTGTAACATCAAACAATCCCATTGTAACGGCTCCACTAAAAACAGCGCTGGCACCAGTTTGAACTGTAATGCCGGCAACAGCGGTTATTGCATTGGGAAATGTAACTGTACCAGATGCTTTATTAACAGTAATTGTTCCAGCACCATATGAACCATAATTAGATTCTTGACCTGCATTAAAAGTACCTGTACCAGTATAACTTAAACTAACATCAACATTTTTTTGTGGGGCGGCATTTGTAAAAGCAGCGCCTCCAACAAAATTAATTGTTGTTGTACCAGCATTAGTAAATCTCCAGCTTGTAGCCGCATCAAGATTAATATTGCCTGCGGTTAATGTAACTGCATTACTAGCCTGGCTTAAATAAGCACCGTTGGTGCTTACAATATTTAACGTACCGCCAACAACATTAAAAGTAATAGCACCGGCAGTAAGGTTTACATTTGTTGTGAATGGGCTAGGTAGAGGTCGTAGCTCTATCGTTAAGCTTGAGTTTGCAACTAGTAATGGATAAGTACCAGTGTTTATGTCAACGGCAGCGCCATTGTTAAGAACACCGTTATAAGAGCCACCATAAATAACCAGCGTACCATTAGCTGCAAGTGCAGATAAGCCGTCGCCAATTCTAGCAAAGGCAAGTGCTGGGGTCGTTCCATTGTACGGAAGACCAATACCACCGTTTGTAACATCCACATAAACAGTAGCATAAGGTTGTGCAAACGCCGTTGTACCTAATAAAACAACAAACGTCAGCATAAAAAAGAGTTTCTTAAGATTCATTTTTTTCTCCCTAATTGGTTGAAAAAGATTTAATGATAAATATAGAATTAAGTAAAGATAAATTACACACACAAATTTTTTGGTAAGCCGTTCTTAAGTAGGAAAGAATAAATACATGCATTGCCTCCTCTGTTTGGTTTAACAAATTAGTTTTAATGTTACTTGTTAGACGAAAATAATTAAAAGTTAAGTTCAATAATTTTATATAGTTATGTGAATTGATGTATAATTTGACTTTAATATAGAAATCAAAATGTTAATTGTCAACATAAAAAAAACAGTGTGCAGTTGGCAGTGTGCAGTTGGCAGTGTGCAGTCGGCAGTCGGCAGTGTGCAGTAATTTGCTGATAACTGATAACTGATAACTGATAACTGATAACTGATTTCTGTCTATATTCAAAATAGGTCTTCATAATATTCTAGTCAACTTTAAAAAACAGTATATAGTAATAAGTAAGAAATAAGAAAGAAGTATTAAGTAGAAAACAGTAATTAGCTGAATTCTGATTTCTGTCTTCTGATTTCTGAGTACTGATTTCTGCATTCTGATTTACGATCCTTCGCTAACGCTCAGGACAGGTTTACGATTTACGATTTTTGATTTCCGCCGACTGCCGACCGCCAACTGCTGACTGCCAACTGCTGACTGACATGTAAAATATTCGTAGCAATGTAGAATTATTCGCACTAGATTATTCACTCCGAACGATTCCGAAAATTGTTTTCTGCAATTAGGAAAGAATTAAGCGATTTAAATACTTACTCTTGCCTGTTCCCGTTTAACAAAATATTTAAGACGCTTTCTATGTGCAATTGCAATGCCAGAGAAGATGGTTGATG
>Ga0082335_1004166_pt1 | contig 22272 bp, 11 predicted proteins | sample Subgrocontami58m_FD_72375 | JGI IMG/M metagenome (GOLD analysis project Ga0082335, IMG submission 72375) | Subsurface groundwater microbial communities from S. Glens Falls, New York, USA - GMW37 contaminated, 5.8 m (SPADES assembly) (version 2) ...
TGTCATCCTGGCGACGGCCTGTTCGCCCGTGAGTACCTGCGCTTGTTTGCCCTCGGCGCGCGCGAGATTCCAAAGGATGCTGTCGGAGCGCTCGCCGGTGTAGCCGCGCCACGCCTCATCGACGGCCACGTCGTTGAAAGCGCCCGTGTAAACCATGAACTGGTGGCGGAAGATCGCGGATTTCTCGCGGGCAATCTTCCATTCGCCCTGCGCAGCGCGGCTCGGGCCGACGCCGAGTTGCTGGTCGATGCGCCACGGCAGCGGGTAACCGTTGTTCAGCGGATGATCGAAGATCGCGATGTGCGCGAGATCGGTGCGGCCGTCGACCTTCATGCCGATGTCCACCCACACGGCGCGCTGCTTGTCCGCGCGCTCGTTGCGCTGGCGGTTGCTGTTGATGACGGACCCCTCGACGCCCTCCTTCCACGGCATCCGGACAAAGAGGCCGCCATAATCATATTCGCCGATCGTGAGGTCGACGACCGCCTGGCCGGTCCACTCGAGATCGAGCAGGTAACGCTCGCCGAAATCGCGCATCGACCACACCTGCGTTTCCTGCATCAGCGGCTTTCCGTCCTCGCCCAGCAGATGATACGTTGTCGACCACTTCACTTCCTCGCCCTGCGTGATCAGCGCGGCGGTCGACACGCGCTTCCAGTAACCCACGCCCGGATTGAGGAAAAAATCGCGGCCGTTCAGCCGCGGGATGCCCCAGTAGATTCCCTCCTGATGTTTGTGGTGCGACGGGCTGAGCTCCGTCAGCACGCCCTTGCCGCCAGGCGCCACCAGCGGATGCAGGTAGGGCCAGTGTTCGGGGCCGGCGTTCTGCACGAGGATCGCCTTCGCGTCGCCCGCGCGCGAAATTGAAATCATGCCAGCCGCCGCATCTTCGCGCAACGTGAGGGGCCGGGCGGATGCGGCCGCGACCGCCGCGGTCACGAGGAAGACGTAGCCGAGCACCTTCGGTGAAAATGGGGCGAGCATAGGGGCTTGGGGAAAGGCCAGTAGCTTGGCGCAACCCAATCGGAATCAGAATCATTTTCCGTTCGCGAGCTTCGACATCACGCCGTCGAGCCACGCGAACGCGGCGTCCTGCATTCGCCTGGTTCGACCAGCAGATGGCCGACCATCATTACCTCCGCGAGCAGCGGGTGCTTGCCGCGCTGCTCGCGCCGCCGCCCCCGGCACCGAAGATCGCGGCAGCTACTCGACACGAGCCGGCTCACGTTCATCGACCGCGGCGCGCGGGTGGAAAAGGAATATCTCCGCTGGTTTCCGAGCATCAACGCGAGCTACGGCCCCCGCGAAAATCTCGACGGTTGGTCTGGCAGCAAACATCAGCAGCTCCCCATCGGGGCACTGGCGAGCGTAAGGGCACACCGCGCGTACGGAGTCGGAAAATACGCATAGATTCACGGTGTTTCCATTTGGACCCGCGACCCGACATGCGCACCATGGAGTGAAGTACCTCACCTTTTTCCTATCGATGCCGCGCACAAATCCAGCTGCGTCTTGGATCGTTTCGGCCGGCGGTTTTCGCCGCCGTCGCCGCGGCATGACCATCTCGGAAGTGCTGATTGCAGCCGTACTGCTCGGCTTCGTGATTATGTCGAGCCTGACGGCGCTGTCGCAATCCTACGGGTACATGCGGCACGCGCGCATGGTCACGCTCGCCAGTCAGATCCTGCAATCAGTCATGGAGGATATGCGTTTGAGGAATTACAGCGAAATAAAGGCCTATGCGGTGCAATCCCAGCCGGTAAACTTCACCAGCGTCCTTTCCAGCGAGCGTTTCGCCTCCGCGTTTACCACGGGTTTCACGCTGAACGGCACGTTCTCGACCGTGGTTGCCTCAAGCCCAGGCCATCCCGGCAAGATTTCAGTGAATCTGAGCGTCGTGTGGCAGGAAAACGGCAGCGCATTCCGCCGAAACACCATCACCTATTTTGGGGAACGTGGGATGAGTGACTACATTTATGTGGGTTGGGCGCCATAATTTGCAATCCCGGCAGCTGCTTCCGCTGGTTTCGCGCGCGGGCCACGACGTCTATCTCCGGATGGCCGGGCTCTCCGGCGCCCGCCCGCAACGCGTGCGACCGTTGCCGTTCGGCTCGGACCGGTCGCGGGGCAGCGCGATCATCACCGCCCTGGTCCTTGCCGCCGTCACCGCTGTGCTCTGTGCCGGCCTACTCTCGCGAGCCGCCCAAGAGGCGAAACTGGCAACGCGTTCACTCTTCCAATCCGTTTCCCTCAATCTGGCGGAGGCCGGGATAGAGGAAGGCCTGTTTGCGTTAAACACCACCGGGTGCACGACCGCGGGCGGCTGGACGGTCGCGAGCGACAGCACCACGTCGTTCGTCAAGACGCTGACCGGATTCAACCTTACCCAGGCCACCGGCGAAGTGTATGTACGCGTGGATGCTCCGAACGGGTCTTCGCCAGTGGTCGTCGCGACCGGCGTCGTCAATATCCCCAACCAGCCGCGCATGTTGAAACAACTGCGCGCGGCCACCGCCCGCCGTCGGCCCTGGTCAAATGGGATGGTGGCGAAGAACGACATCACGTTTTCCGTCGCCAGTTCCGTCGACAGTTACGACTCGAGCCTCGGGCCCTACAATACCGCGACCAACCGCAGCGACAAGGCGACGATTGCGAGCCTCTCCACGGCGGCCGGCGCAGTGGAAGTCCTGGGCTCGTCCACTATTTATGGATACGTAGCGACTGGCGGGTCCGATCCGCTGGTGCCGCTGGGCCGGATTTATGGCACAACCTCGCCGTGCCCGCAGCCGCCGCCACCACCTTATGTCGATAGTGCGCGGGTGCGCCGCGATTTCGCCGCCAATCTGCCGGACATCGCCGCCCCCACCACGGACCCCACTCTGGTCAATTGTTACAATTTGGGGGCCTATTCGGTAGGGGCGATGGCGACGGCCTCGTTGCCGCGCACCGGCGATCTCCCCATCCGCCCGACCGAACCGGCTGGACCCGACAACCCCTATCGTTACGCGATGTCGTCGCTATCGGTCGGCATCATCGGCAATCTCAATATCAATGGCCCAGTGGATCTGGTGGTGAGCGGCAATACCAGTGTGACCGCGCTGGGCAGCATGAACGTGCAAAACACCGCCAGCGCTGCCCTCAACCTGTACGCCGGGGGCAATGTGACGCTGGCCGGCTTCAGCAATTATCGAAATACGACGGCTGCGTCAGCAAAGGCGACGATTTGGGGCACGAGCACCTCCACGCAAACCTTTGCACTGACCTGGGGGGCGGCGTTCACCGGCACCATTTACGCTCCGGCCGCCACGCTGAACCTGAACATCGCGGCGGACATTTACGGGGCGGTGGTTGCCAACACGATCAATATTTCAGGCTGGGGCCAATTTCACTGGGACTCGCAACTGGCGAACACCGAGGTGAGCGGTTTTGGCTACCGATTGTCCGGATGGACTGAATTGACGGACCGCCCGGGGAGCGGCACTGTCTTTGCCCGGGACAGTCGTCCACCGTTTGCCGCCCTCTTCTGATCTCGGCCCCGCCGGCCAGGCCTTTCGGCCTTTCCTGCGCCAATCTGGGACAATCCGACGGCCAACCCTTGGTCACTGGGCACGCCGCGGCACTGCACGAGGACACCGAGTGAATCCGAGGCCGTGCGCTCGATGGTTCGGTCAATAACCAGTGGGCTGCCGGAGTCGCCCGGGCCCGCATCCACGACCCATCCCGCCCGACAGGGCATAGCTTTCACCCATCGGCGGGTGAAAGCTTCGGCCTAGTGGTCGCCGCGATTATCGTCTTTCTCTTTCTTGTGCTCCCCGCGATTCGAGTCGTCGTCGTCGTCATCTTCGACCGCGCCGCCCGTATCGCTCGTATTGAGTTCCTTGGTACCGAGGAGTTGCACGGGCGTGCCCGCCGCGCTCAACGGGTGGTAGACTTCGATGCGATATCGATGCGTGCCCCGCGCGGTGGGAAAGTTCAACTGGTAATGGTTCCCGTCGATGGCATAATCGGGCGGATTCGGGCTGCCGGTTCCGTAGTGATAGAGTATCGGCACCGACGACACGCTGTCCTCGTAAATCGCGATCACCAGTGTGGTGTCACGAACGAAGCTCAGGTGATTCGCCGCACAGGACAGCGTAAACTTGATTGGCATGGTCGAGCCGCCCTTGATGGTCTTGTTGAGCGAAATCGGCGGGAGCCATTGCAGGTCCGCACAGAATGGCGGAGTGGTTGGCGTGGGGGTCACGGTCACAATCACATCGGCCGTGGCATAACTGGTGCCGGAGCTGTTCTGCGCTGAAACGCGGATCGTGTAGGTGCCGGCGGTGGTGATGGGAGGAGTCGTCGCCGTTCCTGTCGCACTCAACGTGCCCAAACCCGACGGCGTGACCGTCAACACCTGTCCGGCAAACGTCGCACTGAGAGAGACGATTGGCTGGCCGCCGGCGGGCACCGTGGCGTTGAGGTTAATTGGAAAAGTGACAGGGGAACCACCCTGGGTGTAAACCGCAGTCGCCAGATCCGGTGGGGTCAGAATCGCGATGGAAGGAACGGGGCTGTTTGGCGGCTTCGGCGGCGAGACGGTGGCGTTGACCGTTGCGCCGACGTCGGGCACTCCCGCCGGCCAGCCCACCGTGTTGATTTGCCAGGCATAGTCACCAGCGAAACTCCCGACGGGCACCGCAACCGTGATGACGGTCTCCAGCCTCTGATTGGGGGCGGTGAAGGTCAGCGTCGCCGGTGCCGCGGAAATGAACGTTGCCGCGGTGGACGCGAGGACGCTGCCCGGTTTCTTCAAAACCGTGAAGGCGACATTTACGGTCGCCCCAGTGGTGATTTCAACCGGAGCCGTGACGGTGAGAACGTAGCTGGCAGTCAAAGGCTGCTGGCCTTGGACGACCTTCACGATGGGGTTGTAGTCGACAGGTCCAGGCAATGCGCGAGCAGATACTGCAAGGATTGTCGCGACGAAAAGAGCAGCTACTAGACGGGCGGACGGATACATGGAGAAAAATGATAGTTATCGGCTGAAGTTAGGCATTGGCATAAACAAATCCCAGTTTAAGGTCAAATACCTATTTCGCATTGGGTGGCGGCATTCAGCGTAGCAGCAGCAAATGCCCTCCCGCAATGCGTAGTTTCACCTCCTAGCCCGCGATTGACTCTGGGGTGGAATCCCTAATCTTTTCTCGAAAGCTCAACCCCAAATTCGCACCGCCAATTCGCCCAACGAGTCAGCTCGAATCCGGCCTTCCAATTTTCGCTCGCAGGTGCCGACCGCTTAGACCCCCAGACTCGCCGCCACCGAAAAAAGTTCCGTTCATGTCACCCTCCATTTCCAGCCGCGCAAAATGTTGCCGCCTCCGGGTGACGAATGCGTCGCGCTGGTGGCGTGCGGCGAGCGCCGCCGGTTTGATGATGGCAGCGGGACTCGCGACTGCCCCGCTCTTCGGCCAGGTCAGCGTGTATTGGGACACCAATGGCGCGACGGCCGGATCGAGTGGCGGCACTACCGCGGCTGGTACTTGGGATCAGAATACAACGGCGAATTGGTCCACCAACTCGACCGGCGGCTCGGCTACGAGCACCTGGCAAACCGCCACGGCTGGCAGCGGCATTGCGCTATTCTCGGCGGGAACGAACGCATCAGGTAGCTTCACCGTGACGGTGAGCGGCACCGTCAGCGGCGTGCGCGGGCTCACGTTTGAAGAAGGCACGGTGGCGTTGACCGGCGGCACGTTGGCGCTCGGCGCCACTTCCACGATCGCGACCGGGGCAAACAACGCGTCCATCAGCTCCGTCATTTCCGGAGCCGGCTTCGGGATCACCAAGACCGGGGCGGGCACGCTTACCCTTACCGGTGCGAGCACCTACACGGGCGTCACGACCATTTCGGGCGGCACGATCTCCGTCAGCACGATCGGCAACGGCGGAACCTCCGGCGGGATTGGCCGGGCCACAAATACGGCCGCCAATCTCGTCCTGGATGGCGGCACGTTGCAGTACACGGGTGCGGCGGCGTCGAGTAATCGCCGGTTCACGCTGACAGCGAATGGTGGCACGATCGATGCGTCCGGCACCGGCGCGCTGAACCTGAACAACGGCGGCAGCCTGGCGGCGAGCGGAACCGGTAATCGCGTGCTCACGCTCACGGGCACCAACACTGGCTTGAACATTCTCGGCGATGTTATCGTCAATCCGGGCACCGGGGCCACCTCCGTGACGAAAACCGGCGCCGGCACCTGGGTTCTCAGCGCGGCCAACACCTACACCGGCACGACGACGATCACGGCCGGAACGCTCGTGGCGACGGCGAGTGCCTCCGCGCTGGGCACCGGCGCGGCCACCGTGAACCTGAATGGCGGCACGCTCTCGCTCGCGAATGATACCGCGCTCAATTTCGCCCGGAACACGACCGTCAGCGTCAACAGTACCGTCACCTCGGAACGCGCCACCGCAGGAGCTGGCGTCACGCACACGCTGGGCACGCTCGCGATTGCCGGCCAGACGCTGAGCATCACCAAAGGCACCAACGTCACGAGCGGCACGGCTGGAATTACTTTCGGCGCGGTCACGATCAGCGGTGATGCGACATTCGATACGGCGGCCAGCACGCTGCTCACGCTCGGCGCACTGGGCGATGGGGGGACAGCGCGGACCATCACGAAGTCGAACACGGGAACCCTCACGCTCGGATCGGCCGCCACCGGACTCGTCGACGGCACCGCGATCAACATCACGGGCGGAACGTTGAACTCGAACAATGCGACGGCACTCGGTTCACTCGCCAACGTCACGGTGTCCAGCGGTGCCACCTTCAATCTCGGGGCAAGCCAGACGGTGGGTGCCCTCAACGGTTCGGCGGGATCTGTCACGCTTGGTGCGAACACGCTCACGATTGGCAATGCCACCAACAATCTCAGCGGTTCCTTTGCCGGCGTTGTCAGCGGCACGGGCGGGCTGACGAAAGCCGGCAGTGGCACCGAGACGCTTTCGGGCGCCAACACTTACACCGGCGTGACCACCGTGTCGGCGGGTACGTTGGCCGTCACGACGCTCGCGGCCGGCGGTGCTGCAAGCAGCATCGGTCAGTCGACTTCGGCCGCAGGCAACCTCATCCTGAATGGCGGCGCGCTGCAGTATATCGGGACGGCTGCCGCGACGAGCAACCGGCTTTTCACCCTCGGGGCGAGCGGCGGCACGATCGACGCCTCGGGCACCCTCGCCCTGGTGTTCTCCAACACGGGCAGCATCGCCGCTAGCGGCACCGGAAATCGTGTGCTGACGCTGACCGGCACCAACACCGCCAGCAACACACTCTCCGCCATCATCGTCAACCCGGGTACGGGCATCACGTCGGTGACGAAGACCGGCACGGGAACCTGGGTGCTCAGCGGCGTCAGCACGTTCACTGGCGTGACCAATGTCGCCGACGGGATCCTGACCGCCACCGGCAGCGCCGCGGCGCTGGGGGCCGGGACGCTCACGCTCAGCGGAGGCACGCTCAACCTCGCCAATAACACCGCGCTGAATTTCGGCCGCAACACGACCGTGACCGCCGACAGCCATGTCGTGTCCAACCGCACGAGCGCCGGCGCGGGCGTCACGCACACGCTCGGCACGCTCTCGATCGGCGCGCAGACTTTGTTTGTCGATACCGGGTCGTTCGTCACCAGCGGCACCGCGGGACTGACCTTTGGCGCGACGACACTGACGGGCAACGCGGTGTTCGATGTCGGCACAAGCGCGCGGCTCACGCTCGGCGCCCTCAACGACGGCGCGGTTGCGCGCACGATTACGAAAGCGGATGCGGGTATTCTGACCCTGGGTAACGCCGCGACGAGCCTGGTGAATGGGACGGCGGTGAATATCACCGGCGGCACCGTGAATTCCAACAACGCAACGGCACTGGGCTCGCTCGCCAATGTCACGCTGTCCACGGGCGCCACGCTGAATCTCGGTGCCAGCCAAACCGTGGGAGCACTCAATGGAACCGGCGGCGCGGTCACCCTGAATGCCAACACCCTGACGATCGGCAACGCCGCGAACAACCTTACCGGATCGTTTGACGGCGTGATCAGCGGAACTGGCGGGCTCACGAAAGCTGGCACCGGCACCGAGACCCTGTCGGGTGCGAACACCTATTCGGGAACGACGACAGTAAACGCAGGCACGTTGATCGCGAACAATGCCACGGCCCTCGGCGCGGCGACGGGAACGGTCACCGTCAACTCCGGCGGCACGGTCGCACTCAGCGGAGGGACGACCATCACGAAGTCTTCGACGCTCTCGCTTAACGGCACCGGTGCTACCGGTACCACCGGCGCGCTGCATGGTGCGGGCGCCAGCGGCGAGTCCAGCACGTGGCTCGGCAATATTTCACTCGCTGGCGCCGCGACGATTTCCTCCGGTAGCGGACTGTTGACAATCGGCGACGGAACGACGTTCACGAACACGCTCGCGTTGGGCGCAAATACCGTGACGTTCAACACGACTGCGGCCCCGACGGTCACGCCGGTATATCTGCCCTTCCCGAGCTATCTGCTCGATGCAAGCAACCTGGTCGTGAATTCGAAAATCACCGGCACCGGCGGGCTCAACAAGACGGGCGCGGGCACGCTCACGCTTGTGGCGGGAGCAACGGGCGGAAACACGTTCACCGGAACCACGAGCGTCACCGGGGGTAAGCTCATTGTCGATGCCTCCTCCACCGTGAGTGGCATCAACAGCACGCAGATCAACATCGGCAACTCGGCGAGCCCGGGTGCGGCGGACAGCGTAGTCCTCCAGATGGGTCAGGCGGCAAGTGCCCCGTCCTCCAATAACATTCTCGGCACCTACAATGTCGCGACGAATGCCTCTGCTTCGAGCATGACCGTCTATGCGGACGGCTTGTTCAACATGAACGGCGGCAGCAACGGGTTTGTAAATCTCACGCTGCAGGGCGGACATGTGAGCGGCGGCAATGCGACCTACAACCCGTTGCTAACGCTCACGGGCGCGGTCACGACAAATGCCGCCTCGCGCACCGCGCTGATGGACAACGGCAACGTGGCGATGTCGGCGAATAATTTCACCTTCACGGTCGCTACTGGCACCGCCCCTGGGGGGGTGGATTTGCAGATCGATTCCGTCCTGCAGAACGGCGTTGGCTACACCGGCGGCACGGCCGGCACCAGCTTGAACAAGGCCGGCACGGGCATGATGGTCCTCACCGGCACCAACTCCTACTCCGGCGTAACGAACGTGAGTGCCGGCATCCTCAACGTCCGAAGCGCGGGCGCGTTGGGTCAAACGGGTGCGACGATAGGTGACACCGCCAACGGCACGTCGGTGGCGAGCGGCGCGCAGCTGCAGGTTCAAGGCGGCATCACGGTGACCAACGAGACTCTGACGATCAACGGCAACGGCATCAGCAGTGACGGGGCATTGCGAAACACGGGCGGCAGCAACCTCTGGAATGGCTTCGTCAACATCGCCGGAACTGGCAGCCTGATTACGGCCGATGCCGGCACCAGTCTCACCATCGCGAACCCGAACGGCGTCAACGCCGGAATTATCAATGGCACCGCTGCCGGAAAAACGCTGAGCTTTGGTGGCGCGGGTGACGTCAATATTAACGGCGGCATCGGAGGCAACATTACGGGCGTGACGAAATCCGGCACAGGAACGCTGACGCTCGCGGGCACCGATGGCTATGCGGGCGCGACGAGTGTCACGGCCGGCGTTTTGAAGCTTACCAACAGCAACGCGCTTTCGGGCAGCGGCGTGACGGTGTCGAATGGCGCCGCGATGCAGATTGCCCAGGATGCCGGTAACAACGACATCAGTCTCGTCGGCGTGGCGGCGACCATCAACGGGACCGGTATCGGCAACACCGGGGCGATTCGAAATGTGAATGGCAACAACGCCTACGCGGGGACGGTCACGCTGGGGTCGGCCTCGAGCATCACCGCGGATTCGGGCAGTTCCTTTACGCTGACGGGCGGAGTCAGCACGGCGGTTGCCGGATACACCCTGACCGCCGGTGGCAGCGGCGACACAACTTACAGCGGCGTGATCAGTGGAGCCGGCGCGTTCGTCAAGGACGGCACGGGCACGGTCACCTTGAGCGGTTCCTCCGCGAACACGTTCACGGGAGGGGTTACCGTCAAGGATGGCACTCTCGCCCTGGGCAAGAGTTCGGGCAATGCGATTGGCAGCGGTAGCGTGACGGTGGGTGATGGGGTCGGCAGCGCGAACTCCGCGGTGCTCCAACTCTCGTTGTCCAACCAAATTAACGACACGTCACGGGTGACAATCCTCGGGGACGGCAAACTCGATGTAAATGGCCGGACCGAAACCATCGGTTCATTCGCCGGAACGGGTACGATCGCGACTGGCACCGGAACGCTGATCGCGGGTGGCGACAACACGAGCACTTCATTTGGCGGCGTGCTGGCCGGCAATGGTGTCATCCAGAAGGTCGGCACCGGCACGTTGACGTTCAACGCCTCGTTGAACTTTGCGGGTGAGTTCAATCTCAACGGCGGCACCCTGGCACTGGCCGGCGTGAACTTCACCGTGGGCACTCTGCGCATTTCCGGCAACACCGTGCTCGATTTCGGCAACAGCGCCGCGTCAATTCTCACCGCGACCAATGTCATCATTGAAAACGGCTCGACGCTTTCGATCGTCAATTGGGTGAACCTGCAGGACTTCTTCTACGCGACTGGTGCATTTTACGGATTGAACACGACGACCCTGGTCCAGACTCAGGTGACGCCGAACCAGACCGGCGTGGCTCCGCAAAACCAGATTACCTTCAGCGGCTTCTCCGGTAGTAACACCCAATGGCAGGGCTATGATCACCAAATCACGCCTGCGCCGGAACCGGCGACTTACGGCGCATTGATGATTTCCGCGTGCCTCGGCCTGATGGGCTGGCGCCGCTACCGCCGGCGCGGCGTTTCCCGAATCGGTTAGGGGGCGGTCGTTGCTCGGAAGTTCGGCGCAAGGCGTGAAGCTTTGCGTTCATCTACCATCAGCTGATGCGGAGATTACTCCTGTCCGTTTCCGCGCTGGCCACCCTGTGTTTTGTCGCCCTTAACAGTCGCGCACGCCATGCCGTCCGCTCCTGTGAATGTCATCCGCATCCCGCGCCAGGCCTGGATCGGCATCGGTCTGGCCCTGCTGGCCCCATGGGCAGTTGTGGTCTGGTTGCTGAGTCGTTCGCCGGTCGCGCCCGTACGGCCGGCACCCGAGGCTCGCTCCGTGATCGCCGGAGCGCCAGAACCGAAGCGCGGAGTGCAATCCGGCACCTGGGGTGAACTCGACTTCCAGCGTATCCTGCTGGAGCCGCCGGAAGAATTCATCCGACCCGACGCGGGCAACCCATCGCCGGTCGTTTGGGTTTTCAACCATGCGACACCCGCAACTCTTCAGGGATTGTGGGCACAGGCTGGCCTGAGCGAGCCTGTGCGGCAGGCGCTGGACAAGGCCACCAGCCGTCCTACCGGCGACACGTTCCTCGTCCAGCCCCCGACGAACATCGTACTCGGACTCTCAGCGGCCGCCCGCGGCGTGATTTACAGCGCGCTCGCGGAATTTCCCGAGAACCGCCCGCAACGCGAGCCCTTCCGTTTTCGCGCCGATGGGGTGGACGAGTGGTTCGAAAACTCGCGGGTTTCGACGCCGATTATCGCGCTGACGCGGCGCCTGCTCTATCAGCACCAAAATGCCGTTTTCTTCGCGGACCTCGATGTCGTCTTTCCCCAGATTCCGATGATGGAGGAGCGACTAGCGCTTCTCAAGACGCTGGCCCGGCGCTCCGCGTTGATTGTGCGCCTGCACGTACCCCACAACGCCGACTTGGAAGCACTTGCGCGCTATTGGCGCCATGGTCGCCGCAGCAAGGATGCCAGGCCGCTGCTCGCATCGTTGGCGCAACAGCCAGATGGCGGCGAAATCGATATCGCCCACCTGCTGCCGAAGTTTGCCCGTTCCCTGCTGAACACTTATCCCGATCCGGGCGTGTCTGCAGCTCATGATTGCCACTGGACCTCGTTTAACTTCTTCGAGGACGAGATCGACGAGCGGTACTCGCAGATCGAGTTTGTGAAGGAAACCCTGCTGTCGAGTTACTATCAGGTCACGGGGGAACCGATGCTCGGAGACATCCTGCTCTTCGTGCAGGGCGAAGGTGTGGTTGTCCACTCCTGCGTGCACATCGCTGACGGCATTGTGTTCACCAAGAATGGTTCGTCATACTTCGTGCCGTGGACGTTGGCGCGGCTCGAAAACGTCGTTGCAGCTTACTCCCTGAATCCCGCGCCACTGGAGATTCGTCGCTACCGGCTCAAGCAGCCTTGAATCACAGGCGGGGCCAGCGGCGGATTCACAACTACGCTCATCCTGGGCTCCGCACCGCGTCCGCGGAACTGGTCAACGTCTGGTGGCTGGCGCGGGTTTGCCGCGCGCTCGAGCGACGCGACCCGAATTTGCGCTGCTCGACCCACAAGGTCGCGGCCGCCGTGGCCGAGTTGCAGAAGGCGGGCAGGGAATTGCCGCGCGGCTGAGCAGGATAGGGGGCGCACGGCGGATTGCGCCGGGTCGAACCCCAGCGACCAGCAATCAGCACTCACCCCGGAATGCCCCCACGTAGCGCGGTCAATCTGACCGCGGCTCGATGACGGCAAGTATTGCCCCGACCTGCGTGGTCAGATTTACCGCGCCGCCGCTCGCGTCACGGCCGGTGCTGGCCTGTGCCATCTCCGCGCGGCGGCGCGTATGCACAAAGTAGATACAGTCGCCTGCGGCCCGCGCTGGGACCGTAGTCCGGGCGGCGTCAAGTTGTATTAAAAGCAAGTACAGCTTGCTTTTAAAACAATGAACCCCCCTCCGGCCGATCGCCTATGCTGGACCCACGCCTGCAAAGGCTGACGAACGCGAAGGTCTCTTGACCGAGCGCCCGCCGGCCGGGCCCAGGCGATTGTTAGGCATTATTGTTATGACGACAGGGAAAGGGTCGCGGAGCCCGAATCTCCGCCACGGGAAGATGAGCCCGAAAATCCTCATCGCCGCGGGGGCGCAAGCCGCCGCTCAGGGGCTGGTTCGCTCGGCCCTACTCACCAAACTGCTCCCCCTCGCCGGGGCGGTCTCACTCCTTGTGGGACTGTTCGGGCGCAAGGGTAGCACCGAAACCCGGCCGGCAGCCGGCGACCAAAACCTCGCCCGCGCTGGCACCGAGACGGACACGACACGGTCCTACCACGGTCTTACCACGGTCCTTGGACGGAGCCGAGACGGAGCCGAGACGAAGCGGGGACGGAGCGGGGACGGAGCCGACACGGAGACGACGCGGAGCCGACACGGTCCCCCGCGCCGGCGCCGCGCCGCGCCGCCCGTCATGACGAGCGTTCAACCCTCAACCGGAGGACTCAGCCATGGGCACTACACCCGTTAATGCCGCCCTCGGCAAACTCCACGGCCGGATCGACGACTACGTCTTCCGCGAGGTCGAGAACGAAACCATCGTCGCCCGCCGTTCACGCGGCACGAAAGTGCTGCCGTCGGAGGCGCAGATGGAGACGCGCGTCAAGTTCAAGGACGGTGCCGAGTATGCCACCATGGTCTACGCCGATCCGGCGAAGAAGCAGTGGTATATCGACCTGGCTGCAGCCCGCGGCATCACCACCCGCCGGCTGTTCGGCTTCGTCCTCCGGAACTACGTCGTGTCGCCGAAGATCGAAAAGATCGACGACACCAAGTACCACCGCCACGCCGGCAACCCGATTCGTATCCGGGCGACCGACGAGGGCGTGGTGGAAAGCGTGACCGTCAAGTTGACCAAGCAGTCAGACGGCACGCTGATCGAAGAAGGCCCGGCGGTCTACGATGCTCCGTCGGAGTGGCTGTACACTGCGCAAACCGAGGCGCCGGCGGGCATCCCACTGGTCGTCACGGTGACCGCGGTGAATCACGCGCGCCGCCAGAGCATCGAAATCATGGGCATCATGACCTGATGCGAGCCCCAGGAGCGCGAGGGGCCTGATCGAGCCGGTGGAAAGGATCCGCCGCCGGCTCTTTTCAGGAGACCCGGCGCGCCTCCGGATCGAGATCCGCGATTACATGAGCAAACCCGAAGTCCCGAAATCATCGATGCCGGGTACGCGGGCCAAGCAGGTCCTTTGAAATCCGCCGGTCGTTGGGGATGGCAGGTGAGAACAGGGGCCAGAGTTCATGCCGGGACTCGTGCCGAGAACTACGCACCGCCATGCGGTTGTTCCAGTTCGACGACGTCGCCCGCCAACCGCACCATCCGATCAACCCGCCTCCATTTCGTCGCACGCTCTTAACCGGCACTCCCAGATGATCACGCTCACGAGCCAGATTGCACAATCCGTTAGGGAGGATTTTCGGCTGCGTAAATTCAGCGAGTTGAAGGCATACGCCGCGGAACGGCAGCCCGTGAGTCTCGCCCGCATGCTGGCGAGCGAACGATTTGCATCGAATTTGACGCCGGAATTTACACTGACGGGGGTTTTACGATTCTCGTCGCCTCATCGCCGTCCCAACTCGGGAAGCTATGCGTCACCCTGACGGTTTCGTAGCACGAACACGAAACGCCGTTATCATGCAGCCTCACAACGTATTTCGCCGAGAAAGGGATCAGTGACTAGCATGACGCCATGGAATGAAACAACGCCCCGACGGCGGCCGGTAGGCCGGCGCCACGCGCATGGAAGTGCCGTTATCACCGTACTGGTTTTGGCCGCGGTCACGGCTGTTATAGCGTCCGGCTTCCTGTTTCGGGCGGCACAGGAGGCGAAGCTCGCCAGCCGGTCGTTCTACCTTGCGATGGCCATCAATCTCGCCGAAGCCGGGATTGAGGAAGGCATTCTCGCGCTGAACTCCGCCACCTACACCAATGCCAACGGCTGGTCGCTGGTCAGTGGCACCAGCGGAGACTATTACAAAGTCATTACCGCCGGCCTCAACTTCACGCAGGCCACTGGGGCGATTTACGTGCGCCTCGACAATACCGGAGGTACGGATCCGGCCATCATCGCCGCTGGCGTGATTAACGCACCCAACCAGAACCGAATCGTAAAGCAACTCCGAGTTCGTACGACCGTGCGCCACCTTTGGAGCAGTGCCATGGTCGCCAAAGGGACCATCACGCTTGTCGGGAAGGCTAGCGTGGACAGTTTCGATTCCAGTCTCGGCCCGTGGAATTCAGCCACCAACCGCAGCGATAAGGCCATCGTTTCCACCACGAGCGCGGCGGCCCAGGCCATCGAACTGGACGACAAATCGGAAATCTACGGCTATGTCACGACGGGCGGAGCGGACCCTGATGTCGGCAAGCACGGTCGGGTGTACGGAGTCACCACCCCCGCGGACGTGGACGTCGATCCGTCGCGGGTGCGCAAGGATTTTTCGGCAAACATCCCCGATGCAGTTGCTCCCACGGGCACGGCGACGAGCCTGGGCAATATCATCACGACGCTCACGTTGCCGCGAACTGGCGATACACCGGGCGCCAATGGCCGATACCTTTACACGGCCACCTCGATTGCGCTCGATCATTCAGATGAGCTTTTCATCCGAGGCCCCGTCGATCTGATCGTTACCGGAAACACAATCGTATCCAATCAAGGTTCGATTACGGTAGGCACGGCCGGTGAGACGACTTCGTCGTTCAATTTCTATTCGCCTGGCACGATCAATCTCAAGGCCAAGGGAATGAAGAACGCGGTTGGGACCCCGAAACAGATTGCGATTTACGGCACGGCACCGACAGGAACGATCCAGTCCATCCTCATCCAGCATGACTACGACTACATGGGGACGATCTATGCGCCAAACGGGGACCTCGAATTAAAGAGCAGCGGCGATATCATCGGAGCGGTTATTGCAAACACTGTTTCGCTGTCCAATAAATCAGTACTCCATTACGATGTACGCTTGGGCGACCTGCCCGTGGGCAACGCCACCGGCGGTGGGGCCGTGCGTTTGGGCGGCTGGTGCGAACTCACCGCCGCGCCCGGCAGCAGTGACGCCTTCGCCCGCGACAACCGGGTCCCATTCTCGTCGCTGTTCTGAACGGCGTGCGTCAAGAATCGCGCCGTCGCGCGACCCAACACCGCTGGGCCGGTCTGGTGGCAACCAGTTCCCGGGTTGGCCTAGTGTATTTGCGCCCACTGTCCGCGCTTCAGGCTCCGGGCGATCGGTGTGCCGGGTGGCAGTTTGCGCGGATCAAGGAAATTGACATCAAAGTACCAGTTGCGCGTCGGGGCGTTGTAATAGTTGCCCGTGTTCTGCCAATGCGCAGTGGCTTGCTGGCTTTCATACATGCTGATGATGGAGCCGTAGTAGGTCAGTCGTTTCCCGCTCCAATTCTCCAGGAGTCGGATATAATTTTCCACACCGCCGCTGTACGCCGTACCGTCAGAAGCGACGATGCCCGAGATCAAGGCGGCGTTCACGGTGGTGTTCGCCGGCGTGCGCGAAGTCAGCGTCGCCACCGTGTTGTAATTGCTGGTGGTCCAGCTGGCGGATACGACCGTCACGGCGTCGGCGATGATCGCTGCCGGTTGCACGGTGTAGCCCGCGACGACGTTGCTGGCGGCGAGATTGGTACCGCTGTTAACGGGCGGCGAGCCACCGGTGTTATAGTCGCCCACGATGTACGCGGGGTTTAACGTGGCAACCGTCAGGCCCGCCGTTGGACTCGAGGCATTCGCGCCGTTGGGCAGACTGCCGCCATTGATTACCCGGACGCCGGTGCGGTGGGTTGTGCTGTTCGTGACGTCAGCTACGTAGAGCACGCCATTCCACAGATCCTTGCCCTGCAATCCGGCGGGAATCGGCTGATTACGCAGGGCAGCCGGCACGGTTGCATTGTTTGGCCAGTTCGCCGTCGCCGGAATGTTGCGAGGAAGCCCGCCGGCATTGTAGGCGGTGTTCAGCGTCGCGACATTGATATCAGTAGTGGTGAGCGTCGCGCTTTCCCGATAATCATTCATGCTCCCAGTCGCAAACATCGTGGTCAGAAAGCTGGCAAGCGGGTCGGTCGCGGGAATCGTGGTGCCATCGCGGGTTAGGAACACGCGGCTGTTGGCCGGTACGGCCACCCCGTTAGCGGCCGAGCTCGGGGACGCGGTCGAATTCGCGAGCACCTTCAACCCGGCACTGTTATACAATCGGTCGGCGGAATTCGGGTCGGTGTGCAGAAAGTCGGCTATCTCAATCAGCTCTTGCGGACCGTCATTATTGGTATTTGCGTCCGTGAGGTCCTGATTCAACGTCCCAGGCGGGTTTTCGCGGGTCGTCGTGACCGCCGGACCGTGATTGTACGTGATGTTGCTGCCCGGACTGCCCGGAGCACGCGGATCGAGGGGATGGTAACCATTCGTCAGCCCGTTGACGTTGCTCACATAGTCGTTGAAGGTGATGCTTGCGCTGGTGCCGGTGTAAATCCGGCCATTGGAATGGACGCGGCCATTGACGATGAAGTTGGCGCCAGGAAACAGCTCCATGTCACCGTTATAGAAAATGGCGTATTGAAACAAAGGGGTCAGCACGTACGTCCATTCACGCTGGAATTGGACATGTTCCGGCCGTTGCTGCGCGATATCCCGGGTGAATTCCACCACCGAGAGGAACTTGTAGGTGCCCTGGGAGGGATTGAAGGTCGAGTGTGACCCGACCACCGCCCCATCTTCCATGGGTGCCGTGAGGAAGGCCTGCCAGCTATAACCCTGTGCTGGTGTGAACACGTCGCGAGGCGCCGTGGTGAGATTGGTCGCGGCGGTCGTCTGGCTGATCGTCGGCAAGTTGGCGCTGTCTTGCCCGATGAGTGTCGTGAGCTGCTGGTAGGCCTTTTCCAAGGCGTATTCCGCCGCATAGGTGGCTTCGAGGCGCATGTTGCTCCGTTTTTCCATCCGCGCGGTCTGGGTCGAAAGCGTGACAAGTGCGGCCATCACCGCACTCATCACCACCGCCAGGATCAGCACGAGAAACAGTGCGCTACCGCGGTTATCTGCGAGGCCGGGCGTCCGGCGCATCACCGGCATCGGCGTCACCTTTTGGGCATTCATGGGATCAATGGGTCTGTGCGGGTGTAGACGTTCGTTCGCACTCCTTGCACCGTGCGGCCGGCCAAGGAGCCCCGCGGCAATTTCTGAAGATTCAGCGTAACATACCTGCCAGCAATGACAAACGGGGTGGTTATCGCACTGGTTGTGTCCGCGGGATTGGTCAGGGGCGACGGATCGACATCGCGCGCCAATACCGTGTACTTGGTCATGTCGCGACGGTCAGGATAATAGCGCAATTCGCCCGTGCTCTCGACACTGAAGAGCATCCGGCGGCCGGCTGTCGCTGCGATGCGCGTCGCGTTGGGAACATCGACGCCGAGGCTTGCGGTAAGGGTGAGCGTCTTGTTGCCCGAATTATTGCTGATGTTATTAATCACCCCGGTGGTTTGCGGCCCATAGGCCGTCGCTGGAATCGTGATCGTGTCGCCGCTGGCAAAAAGATCGTTCAAGTCCGTCGATGGCAGGCTGGAGGAATCGGTGAAATAAGTGGCGATGTCCGCGGAGGTCAGGGCTGATGTTGGTCGTGCGCCGCTCTGAAACACCGAGATCGTGACAGCAGCTGGTGTGACATTCGTCATGTGCAGCATCCTCTGATTGGACTTGCTGCCCTTCACATTGTGCAGGGTGTCGATCCACGTGGTTTCCAGCACCGTCGCATATCCGAGATCCTTGGGTGCGACCACCAGTTGCACGCCGCTGGATTGGACGGTTGGCGGTTGCGGTGCGCTTCGGACGGCTTCGGAAATGAGATCACTCGCATAGCGCAGCTCCTGCGTGCCGCGGAGTGCCTCCTGCGAGTGAAGCGCGCGCTTCAATGCGGCAAGATAAGCGCTCATCGTCACGGCCATGGCCAAGACCAATATCGTCATGGCCACCATCACCTCGATCAGGGTAAAGCCAGCACGCATGCGCGGCCCGCGGCGCGATGACCTCTTGCATGGCGAGCGACCCAAGCAGGTGAAAAGGATGTGGTTCCTCATGGATGCGCCCGCGCTATTGCGTGCGGAACATCGGGATCGAAATCTGGCTACTTCGGCCCTGCCACGTCCACTCCACCTCGATTCGGAGGGTGCGCGACGTCGAGGTCGAGGCAACTGCCACGACCCGCTTCGTGAAAATAACACGCCCCGGCGAGCTGCTCGACGGATACGAAAACTGGGCCTCGTTGCCGGCCAGAAATGTCGTTTTGAAACTACTCGAAATCGATTGATCCGCCGATGCCACAAAACTGGCGAATTCGACTGAACTGAGCCGTTCGGCCTCCGCTTGGAGCAAGCGATGCGCTTCGCTTCGCACCGCAGTGCCCAACGACAACTTGGAGGTCGTCTGCAGTCCGGCAAACACGGCCAAACACATCATCGCTGTCAGGAGCAGCGTGATCATCACTTCTGACAGCGTAAAGCCACCGCACGGATTTGGGTGTCGCGACTTGGGGATCATATCGGGGTCCACACTGTCGTTGAGCGGCGTGGCCAACATGCAAGTAGCATGAAGAAACGACCCCGGGTTCCGAGCAGAAAATCAGGGGAAAACCCGCATTTATCGTTCGTTTACCTACGTAGTAGCGGCTCTCGCAACACGTTGAAGGCACCCGATGCGGCGGCAGTTTCGCCGCCAGAAACCAGCGGTCTCGCGTTCAGGGCAATCACACCATTCAAAGCCGCAAGATTGTTCGCGGGAATCGCGACGACTTGTCGCGCTGCCAGCCGGACCAAATCCCGGGGCCGAGGTCGACTGACCGACGACGCTCGCATGCCAGCGGGCGAGGACCGGTTTGCTGGATCGGGAAACGCACGGCACGCGGGTTGGCCGAGGGAGTTGCACTTCGGCGAATGGCCCAACAGGCTTGTCCCGTGCAATTAAATTAGATGGTGATTAGCGAACTGCCGCCGGCGATTAGGCTCACTTTTCTGCGCTCACGCCGCCCACAATAAACTCGCCGGTGCCGGGTGCCGCGCACCAGATTCCGGACAATCACATCCCAACCCCTTGGCCTGCCAACTTCTCCTGCGAGAGGTCGCTGGGTCGCAACGACAACATGAAACTGCCTTCCTTCTCCAAATGGAGCGCCGCCGTATTGGCGGCGACCGTCCCTTCAATTCTTTGCGCAAGCGAAGCCGATATCAGAATCCCCGATCTCAAACAGGTCCGGTTTGACAGCCTCGGCGGCGTGAGCGGGGAAATGCTGATGTACGTCGGCATCCTCTTGTGCGCGATGGGGGCCGTGTTCGGCCTTGTCCAATACATGCAGACGAAGGCCCTGCCCGTGCATTCCACGATGGGCAACGTCTCCAACACGATCTGGGAGACGTGCAAAACCTACCTCTTCACCCAGGGCAAATTCCTGGCGATCCTCTGGCTCCTGATTGCCGGCTGCATTTTCTACTACTTCTCGGTGCTCGAGCACAAGAGCCTCGGCCATGTCGTCGTGATCCTGCTCGCGTCGATCCTCGGCATCCTCGGTTCCTACGGCGTCGCGTGGTTCGGCATTCGGATCAACACGGTGGCGAACTCCCGCACGGCTTTCTCCGCCCTCCGCGGCAACTCGCTCGCGACCCTCGGCATTCCGCTGCGCTCCGGCATGAGCGTCGGCCTGCTGCTGGTGTGCGTGGAGCTGTTCTTCATGATCTGCATCCTCGTGTTCCTGCCCCGGGAGCTGGTCGGACCGTGCTTCATCGGCTTCGCCATCGGCGAATCGCTCGGCGCCTCCGTGCTCCGCATCTGCGGCGGCATTTTCACGAAGATCGCCGACATCGGTTCGGACCTGATGAAGATTGTCTTCAAGCTGCCGGAGGACGACCCGAAGAATCCCGGCGTCATCGCGGACTGCACGGGTGACAACGCCGGCGACAGCGTCGGGCCGACGGCGGACGGCTTCGAGACGTACGGCGTCACCGGGGTCGCGCTGATCGCGTTTCTCGCGCTCGCGCTGGCCGCCAACCAACCCGTGTGCGCGACGCTCATCGTGTGGCTGTTCGTGATGCGCGCACTGATGATCGTCACGTCGCTCATCTCGTACTTCCTCAACGAAGGCATCAGCAAGGCGATGTTCGGCGACAAGAAGGATTTCGATTTCGAGGCGCCGCTCACCCACCTCGTCTGGCTCACCTCGGCCGTTTCCATCGCGGTCACGTTTGCGGCGAGTTTCTTCCTCCTCGCCCACCAGGCCGGCCTCCACGCCGATCTCTGGTGGGTGCTCTCGGTCATCATCAGTTGCGGCACGGTCGCCGGTGCGGTCATTCCCGAGTTCACGAAAATCTTCGTCAGTACGAATTCGCGCCACGTCAAGGAGGTCACCAATTGCTCCCGGCACGGCGGCGCCTCGCTCAACATCCTTTCCGGTCTCGTCGCGGGCAACTTTTCCGCTTTCTGGATGGGCCTGGTGATCATGCTGCTCATGTTCACGTCGTATCACTTTTCCCAGAATGCCGGCCTGCTCTCGATCATGCCGGAGAAGTTCATTTTCGCCGCACCGATTTTCGCGTTCGGCCTCGTGGCGTTCGGCTTCCTCGGCATGGGCCCCGTGACCATCGCGGTCGACAGCTACGGCCCGGTCACCGACAATGCGCAGTCCGTTTACGAGCTCTCGCAAATCGAGGCGCGCCCGAACATCGCAGCGGAAATCGAGCGGGACTTCGGCTTCAAGCCCGACTTCGAAAACGCGAAATACCAGCTGGAGAAGGGCGACGGCGCGGGCAACACCTTCAAGGCGACCGCCAAGCCCGTGCTGATTGGCACCGCGGTGGTCGGCGCGACGACCATGGTGTTCGGCATCATCATGCTGCTCGAGAACCTTTTCGGCAACGTCGTCACCAAACTCTCGATCGTGCAGCCCGAAGTCATCCTCGGCCTCATCATGGGTGGCTCGGTGATCTACTGGTTCACCGGCGCCTCGTGCCAGGCGGTCGTGACCGGCGCCTACCGCGCGGTCGTTTACATCAAGGAGAACATGAAGCTCGACGCGACCACCGCGTCGGAGAAGGACAGCAAGGAGGTCGTCCGCATCTGCACGGTCTACGCGCAAAAGGGCATGTGGAACATCTTCATCGTCGTGTTCTGCATGGCGCTCGCCCTGCCGTTCTTCAACGCGTACTTCTTCATCGGATACCTGATCGGCATCGCCTTCTTCGGCCTCTTCCAGGCCATCTTCATGGCGAACGCCGGCGGCGCGTGGGACAACGCCAAGAAAATC
>Ga0082335_1004169_pt1 | contig 22246 bp, 18 predicted proteins | sample Subgrocontami58m_FD_72375 | JGI IMG/M metagenome (GOLD analysis project Ga0082335, IMG submission 72375) | Subsurface groundwater microbial communities from S. Glens Falls, New York, USA - GMW37 contaminated, 5.8 m (SPADES assembly) (version 2) ...
TGTCTGGACTTTGCTGGGAACGGCGCTGCTTAATGTGTTCAGCCAGTGGGCAATCAATGAGAAACGCATCGCCATGATTGCCTGGGCCTTTGGTTCCGGGGCTGTAATCAACGTCATACTGAACCCATTATTGATCAAAGTGACCGGCATCAACGGTGCAGCGTGGAGCTCCCTCATTTCGATGCCGCTGGGGTTGGTGCTGACATTACTTTTTTCTTCTCTCGGCAGAGAACATTTTCTTTTGATGTCGCGGGCTATTTTTACCTTGCCATCGTTTAGGCTTGGGGAGCATAATGCAGCGTAGTACTATCTTATTTGCTATTAATTCACTATACTTGCATTTAATTATAATAAGCAGTTGATTTAATTGAAAAAGATGTATTTTGGCGTTATATAATAAGGTGTTCGGGGCGAAATAAACATAAATATGAATATAAAAGTTTCCGTTATCATGACTAATTATAATCACTCTGCACATATTGGGAAAGCCATTGAAAGCGTCATGGCTCTTGGAGATTATGTTGATGAGTTTCTGATTATGGACGACGCATCTACCGATAATTCGCTAGAAGTAATAGAGAACTACGCTACGCACTGCCCGAAAATCAGGATATTGCGTAATGACACGAATCAAGGGACATTTCGAAATAGCAACCGATTACTCGCAGAATCCAGAGGATCTCATGTTTTGGCAATAGCCGCAGATGACTACTTGATTCCGGAAAATTGCATTGAACTGATTAAATTGGCAGATAAATATCCCGAGGCCGGCATTTATTTCGGAGACTACTATTATGACTATACCGAGCGCGACTACCAACTGCTCGTTTATCCTGGACTCAAACCAGATTCGACTTTCATTCCCCCTGAAGATGCCGGCAGGATTTTGACCAGTAGCGCGCCATCTCATATCGGCATGCTGGTAAACAGACGTTTTATACTGGAAAATCGCGGTTATATGGAGAAACATCGCCACTATACGGATGGATTTGTCAATTTTGTCCTTGCACTCAGGCATGGCTTCTGCTATCTGCCGAAGCCGACGGGTGTAATGGTAATGCTTCCCGGCAGTTATGCCAATGTCGGCAATCGCGATTGGAAAACCAGAAAAACCATGATCATGAATGTTCTGGACACCCTGAAGAATGATCCGCAATTTTCCGATTTGTATCCGCTGTTCGTCAAATACAAATTTTTCAACAATCACGGTGTCGGCCTGACCCGCCTTCTCGTAACCGATTTCACTGTCTGGGACCGCTATTCGTTGAAAATTTTGTATGATACTTTTATCAACTGCGTCTATATGTACTATTGTCGGGTCTTCATGGACAGGTTTTTTCGTCGTCACAATGTATGACGGGATTCAAGACCTTTTACGTTCCGAAATGACTTCCATCTATGACAACAGAGTGCATCCCCCACAAAAAGCAAAATCTATTGACAGAGGCACGCCAATCCCATATAAAGAAGCTGAAGCATTCTTCATGAATGCCGCCGACAGGACAGGGCAAGATTATAAGCTTTCACCGGTAGGAAGGTCGCACGATGTTTGGTATAAAGACGGATCAAGTTTGGTATCACCATGAACAAGGGACAACAACTGTCACCCATAACCCCCAAGGCTGACCACAACTATGTAGCCTTTTTCCTTAGTTTTGTCTGCAATCTAAAATGTAAGTACTGCATTAATTTGCACGATCATGGTTCCCGGCATAAGCAGGCCGAGAGGAGCTGCATGCCTGCGGACGAGTGGATTGCCGCTGCCAATCGCCTTGTCTTACGGCCAGACCTGCCGCTCACGCTGCAAGGCGGCGAGCCGACCCTATATCCCGGATTTTACCGATTTGTGAATGAGGTCAAAGCCGAAATAAAGATGGATCTGATGACCAATATGATGTTTGATATAGCCGGATTTATTGATAATGTACCTGTTGACCGTTTTACCCGCGAGGCGCCCTATGCGGCAATTCGCGTCAGTTACCATCCGGGTCAAAACGATATTGACGATCTTATTCAAAAAACTTTTCGATTGCAGGATGCCGGTTTTCGTGTAGGGTTGTATGGCATTGAACATCCCGACCCAGAGATCAATAGTCATATAAAAGAAGTGCAAGACCGATGCCTCAAGCTGGGGATTGATTTTCGTACCAAAGAATTCTTGGGTGAATTCAATGGAGTTATGTACGGAACTTTCAAATATGAAGGCTCCGTTTCCAGTAAAATCATGAAAACAGGCGAATGCCGAACAAGCGAAATCATTGTTGATCCATCAGGATACGCATATAAATGTCATTCAGACCTCTATCATGGTCGCAACCCCATCGCCCATATACTTGATGCTGATTTCGATGAAGAGACAATTGACGAGTTTCGGCTCTGTGAATCCTTTGGTGATTGCAACCCCTGCGACGTAAAAATCAAGACCAATCGTTTCCAAATCTTTGGGCATACAAGTGTGGAAATCAGGAATATCGGTGCATAACAGATGAATCAAGACCGATTTGCCATAGACGGCCACAAACTTTACTGGCACTTGGATAGAGTTGCGGACTGGCAAAAAACACGCCTGATTGCACCCATTTATGTGGAGATAAGTCCTGTCTCTTATTGTAATCATAAGTGCCTTTTCTGTGGGCTCGATTTTGCCCACAGTGAGCACGTGGCGCTGGACGCCGGCATCTTGATGACCAGAATTGAGGAAATGGGACGCTTGGGTGTAAAAAGCATCATGATCGCCGGTGAAGGCGAACCACTCCTGCACCCCCTTTTGGCCGATATTGCAGCCTATACAAAGAACTGCGGGATTGACGTCTCTATTACAACCAACGGAATGGCCGGGAATGCCGGGATGTGGGAGAAGTTACTCCCTTCTCTGACCTGGATCAGGTTCAGTATTGATGCCGCTAATCCAGAGACGTATGCATCTGTGCATGGCATCTCACCTGCCAGCTTTGAGCGAACCATCAGCAGCCTCAAGGAGGCGGTAAGGATCAAACGGGAACAAAATCTTCCGGTCACGATTGGCGTACAGTTTTTGATGATTCAGCAGAATCTGGCTGACATAAAGGCGGCGCTGCGGCTTTATTCTGAAATTGGAGTTGATTACGTGAGCTTCAAACCCTATTCCGAACACCCGCAAATGATTAATAAGAGCGGTTTTACCTATAGCACGGCAATGATTGATGCAATTGAAAAGACCGTTCGGGCATTTGCCGGCATGGCCCAAACAGCCATAATCTTCCGTAAAGTCGCGACAGAGGCATATAGCGATGGCGTTCAACGATTTGCTTCCTGCTGTGCGTTACCTTTCTGGGGATACATATCGTCTACAGGCGATTTTTATACCTGCAGCGTCCATCTAAATAATGAACGCTTCAAGGTGGGGAACATTTATTTAGAGATGCTCAATACCATTTTCTTTGGTGAAAGGCGCAGAAAATCAATTGAATTTGCCGAACATGCACTTGAAATCGGCCATGAATGCAGGGTCAATTGCCGCATGGCACGCATAAACGAGTTTCTGGCTCTCTTGAGTAATCCGCCGGATCATATCAACTTTATCTGAAACAGGGGCCAAAATGTCCACCAAAATCCTCATCATTAAACTCGGCTACTCCGAGACGCTCGATCCGGAAATCGGTAAGGTTCCAAGTCTTGGCGATGTGTTGCGCACAACGCCAATCCTCTGGGCGGTGAAAGAAAAATATCCTGATGCGCATATTACCTGGCTTGTTACCGAGAATGCAGAACTGCTTCTTCAAGGCAATACACTGATTGACAGGATATTGGTGTGGGATGAGTTCGTACCGTTTCAGTTGATGCGGGAAAAGTTTGATATTCTCATCAACCTGGAAAAGATTGCCGGCGTATGTGCCCTGGCAGATATGATTGATGCCTGGACGAAATACGGGTTCCGTTTCGAGTCGGTGAGCGGTTTATATCAGGGCTATGAAAAAGGGCTCGACTTCATGAGCTATATCGCAAATAAAAAGAACAACACAAGAAAGGGCTATTGGCAGCAGATTCTCATTGAAATGATGGGCGCTACCTGGAAGGGGCAGCCGTATATTGTCGGCTACCGGCCCAAGACATCGGCACAACGCGATATTGGCTTCAATTATGAGGTCGGGTCAAAGTGGCCGGTCAAAGCAATGCCGGCTGAATTATGGCAGAAGTTGGAACAGCGTTTCCTTGAAATGGGGTATACGGTTTCCTGGCAGGAAGGTAAAGCAAATCTCCACGAGTACATTGACTGGATCAATTCATGCAGATTGCTCATTTCTAATGACAGCTTGGGTATGCATCTGGCTTTTGCGCTTGAGAAGAAAGTAATCGGGCTTTTCGGGCCTACAGATTCAAGCGAAGTCTATTGTTACGGCAGCAGTCAATTGATCCTCTCTCCAACGGATTGTCCACTTCGCCCCTGTTTGGCAAACCGATGCGAATTGGGGTTGACCTGTATGTCTCAGATCAATCTCGAACAGATAGAAGAGGCTGCTATTCGGTTGTTACAATGCAACAATTAACGCAGGTTCGCCATATAATTTTTGATTTTGACGGGGTGCTGGCTGAGACCAATCAGATTCGAATTGAAGAATTTAGAACCCTTTTCAGCACGTACCCTATTGAAGCCCAAGATTGCATAGCAGCCTTTGCCCGAGCCAATGGTGGGCTTTCCCGATATGTAAAAATACGGTATTTTTTTGAGACGATTCTCTCGCAACCAGTTTCTGACGAACAGGTTACACGTCTTGCGGCCGAGTATTCCGCAATTGTTAAAGAAAAAATTGTCGCCGCAGATGCGGTTAGTGGATCACGTGAGTTCCTTGGGCAATGGGTTCATCGCCTGGACTTTGCCATTATATCCGGCTCTGACGAACTGGAACTGCGCTCCGTCTGTACATCACGTGGTATTGCACACTTTTTTAGTCACATCTTTGGTTCGCCTGCCACAAAACAGGAAAACTTCCAACGACTATTTGATGTAACAGGCTGGCACCGACAGGATTGTCTGTTTGTTGGCGATAGCAAAAATGATCTAAATGCCGCTAATGACATGGGAGTGCCGTTTCTGGCCAGAGAAAGCGGCCTCGAAGTATGGCAGTCCAGTGAAGTAATGGTCATTTCAGATTTGACTGAACTTGAGGCAAATATTTCCCTCATTGGGCATAGGAGACAGGTATGAAACGAGCCGTAATTATCACTGCCGTAAACTTTCAGGATGAGGAATTCACCTACCCCTACTACCGTATGCTTGAGGAGGGGTATCTGGTAGATGTGGCAACCCCTGGTAAGGAAAACGTTACCGGAAAATATGGAGTCCCATCGCGTCCGACTATTGATACCATGGATCTGAAAACAGAAAACTACGATCTGGTAGTCATCCCGGGGGGCTTTGAAGCGCCTGATCGGCTCCGGATCCGTAAGGAGGTGCTGGCTTTTGTCCGCGAAATGTTTGAGCAGGGGAAGCTTGTCGCAGCGATCTGTCATGGGCCGTGGGTCTGTATTTCTGCACACATTGTCCATGGTAGAAAGATGACCGGTTTTATTGCCATAGCTGACGATCTCAAGAATGCCGGCGCAGAATACCTTGAACAGGATGTGGTTATTGACGGTAACCTGATTACCTCACCGCATTACAAGAACAACGGTGATTTTATGAAGGCGATAATTTCATACATGAGCCAACAGGCATGAGCTTGACGATGCGCACACGAGGCTTAATATCGTGATACATAGACTCAGTAGCGATACACCCATGATGGCAATAGAGGTGGAACCCAGTCAAGTTGCCGATGAACTGTTGCCTTACCACAATGCCATCGTCAAAAAACCCTGGGGATATGAATATCTTGCCTTTGAAAATGAGTATGTAGCTATCTGGGTACTGCAAATTATCCGAAAGCGCAAGACCTCCATGCATTGTCATCCCCGCAAGAAAACCGGCTTGATTCTTCTTTCGGGCACAGCGACTTTCCGCCACCAGAATGGTTCCATTGAACTCCAGGCGCTTGATGGGGTTGTCATTGACAAAGGCACCTTTCACATGACCGAAGCCACAAGCTCCCTGCCGATGGTTCCCGTTTCTGAAAACGGCATCTGGATTTTGGAGATTGAATCGCCTCCCCTTAAGACCGATCTTGTTCGTATCGGGGATGAGTACGGGCGCGCCGGTGCTTCCTACGAGGGTGTCAATAAGATGGTGTTCAATCCAAGCCATTGCCTGACACTTGCGGAGCCATCTGATTCGCAGCGCGGCTTCCAGAAAAAGTTTTTTGACAATCTGTTTACTGTCACCAAGGGGTGTCTGCCGGATGTGGCGGACAAAAATGCACTTGTTTCGATTATTGGCTTAGGCGACTGCGTATGCTTATCCCCTTCATTGACAATCGGTGACCTGGATCGCTATGACACAATCCGTAATAAAATCTCGGGGCAAAATATTAATAATTACCTTTTTCTTACCATTGAGAGAGCAAACAACATGATCAAACTCAGCGAGTATATATTTTCGTTTATTGCCGATGTCGGTGTCCGTGAGGTTTTTGCCGTAAGCGGTGGCGCCGCCATGCATTTGGTTGATGCCGTTGCGTCAGAGGAGCGCTTGTGCTACATCGCTACGCATCATGAACAGGCAGCCGCCATGGCAGCAGAAGGATATGCGCGGATTACCGGCAAACCGGGCGTTGCACTGGTAACCTCCGGACCTGGCGGCACAAATGCAATCACTGGAGTTTGCGGCGCCTGGATCGATTCGATTCCTACCATAATCATCTCCGGCCAGGTCACCTCTGATACCCTGATTGCTGAAACAGGACTCCGTCAGTTCGGCATTCAGGAAAGCAATATCGTAGAACTGGTCAAGCCGATCACGAAATACGCTGTCACGGTTACGGACCCGCTCACGATCAAATTCCATCTGCAGAAAGCATTTCACCTGGCAGTAACGGGCCGTCCAGGTCCGGTATGGCTTGATATCCCGCTTGATGTCCAGGGGCGGATGATCAATCTGGATGAATTGAGCGGTTTTATCCCGGATGAGCTGAATGCCCATGAAAATCGCAACACGCTTGCAACTCAGGTTGAGCAGTGCATAGCCATGTTACAACAAGCTGAACGCCCGGTTCTGATCACCGGTTACGGGATACGCCTGGCCAGGGCGGAACATGAAATTATCACACTTGTAGAAAAGCTCGGTATCCCCGTCATCTCATCATGGACCAGCAGCGATTTGATACCTACTGACCATGAATATTATGTCGGCAGAAGCGGAATAATGGGGGATCGGGCAGGCAACTTCACAGTTCAGAACGCCGACCTATTGCTGATTCTTGGCTCCCGCATGTCAATTCCGCAGGTTGGCTATAACTTCAAGACCTTTGCCCGTGCAGCAAAGCGTATTGTGGTTGATATTGATCAGAAAGAGCTCGAAAAACCATCCATCAAGGCCGACTTGCCGATTCTGGCCGATGTCAGGGAATTTATATGTGAACTGCTGTACAAGCTTTCAGGCGACAATGTCCCCACGATCCCGGCGTGGCTCACAAGATGCCGCGCATGGAAAGCAAAGTATCCTGTTGTGCTGCCTGGGTACCGTCATATCCCGGATGGCGTTAACTCTTTCTATTTTATTGATCAGCTGGCGCAGAAGCTTGGAAACGATGCCATCGTTGTTACTGACATGGGCACTAGTTTTACCTGTACCATGCAGACTTTCCACACCAAGGCAGGCCAAAGACTATTTACTTCAAGTGGGCATGCTTCCATGGGCTTCGGCTTGCCGGGGGCAATTGGAGCCTGTTTCGGTCATGATCGTCGTCAAACAATCTGCATCAGCGGTGACGGCGGACTGCAAATGAACATCCAAGAGCTGCAAACACTGGTGACCCATAAGCTGCCGATCATCCTCTTTGTCCTCAACAATGCCGGCTATTTGACTATCAAACTGATGCAACAGAATCATTTTGGCCGCTATGTCGGATCAGACCCGGGCAGCGGTGTAATTTGCCCAGACATCATCAAGGTGGCAACAGCATACGGTATTCCCTCAATTCGTATCAATAACCAACGGGAACTGGATGAGCAACTGGATGCGGTACTCAACCAGACCGGTCCCTTTATCTGTGAGATCATGATGCCTGAAGATCAACCCCTGATCCCCAGGGTTTCTTCCCTGAAAAAACCGGATGGCACCATTATTGCCAAGCCGCTGGAGGATCTTTACCCGTTCCTTGACAGAGAAGAGTTTGCAGCCAACATGATAATCGCGCCTGTGGAGGTCATCGCCTGACCATGCAGCACAATGCTCATTATATACGATTTGGCAATGATTCTGTTGCCATTGCGAAGGAAGCAATTCCCGCGGGCAATCAGCAGGAAATTGACAGGATTTCCATGACGATCATAAGCCCGATCCCGAAAGGGCACCGTTTCGCACTGCACGATATCCCCGCAGGAGAGTACATTACCCAGTTTGGCTACCCATTCGCTCAATCAAAAGGGATCAAGCAAGGGGAGCTGGTGACCATTCGGAACACCTTGCCGAAAATCCCGGAGAGTTGCTCGACAACATTTTCACCCCCTCCGGCGACAGTGCCCAAACCCGAATACGCATCCATGGTATTTCAAGGATACCGGCGACCAAACGGGAAGGTTGGGACCAGAAATTACTATCTCGTTGTGCCCACGTCCATGTGCGCTGCTGAAACTGCCCGGCAGATCGCCGCACTTTTGGAATCCCCTGTCGAGAAATACGCACCTGCACTGGGAGGCATTATTGCCATACCCCACACGGAAGGATGCGGCTGCGCCTCTGCCGGTCAGATAGATCGCCTGTTGACGGTCATGGCGGGATTTGTCGGGCACGCCAATGTTGCCGGTTGTCTCATGCTGGATCTGGGATGCGAACAAACCGACTATGCCAGGGTGCATGGGGCATTACAGAATGCAATTGCCGACAGCGGCAAGCCCGTGGATTGGCTGACAATTCAGAAATCCGGCGGCACGCGGGCAACAATTGCCGCTGCCGTCGAATTGATAGAGCAGCGCCTGCAAACCATGCAGCCTGCTGTCCGCGAGACTTGTCCCTTGAGCGCGCTTGTGCTGGGAACAGAGTGCGGAGCCTCCGATTCATTCTCCGGTATTACAGCAAATCCATTGATAGGGGCGGTAGCAGACCGGGTAATCTGGGGGGGCGGCGCCGCCATTCTGTCTGAAATTCCCGAAATGTTGGGAACATTCGATATGTTGTTTCCAAGATTCCGCAGCCTCGGGGTAGCGGAAAAATTTCGTGATGCCGTTGCCTGGTATCTCTCGCTAGCCGACAAACTGGGCCTTAACATCAGTGACAACGTTGTACCCAAAAACATTGAGGGTGGTCTGATCAACAACTACCTGAAAAGCATCGGAGCTGTACTGAAAGGGGGCACAACCCCGATAGAAGACGTTGTCGGTTACGGTGAGCCGGTTGCCTCGGCCGGATTGAGCATCATGCAGGGACCTGGCAGCGATCTCGAATCGGTAACCGGACTGGTGTCATCCGGGGCTAATCTGATCTGCTTTTCAACCGGCTATGGGGCGATTACGGGCAGCGCCATCTGCCCGGTTATAAAAATTTCTTCGACGACTGAAACATGCAACGCCTTGCCTGATGATATTGATTTTGACGCCGGCAAACTACTAAGCGATAGTTCCCTGAGGCAAGTTTCAGAAGAGCTGCTGGCTTATGTCGTTCGGGTCGCTTCGGGTGAGAAAACGGCAACCGAGCGTATGCGGCAGCGTCAGTTCCAGGTTTGGACGGCGGGAAAATTGTCGCTGTGAAGCGTCGTGTAAAGGAGTAACAACTATGCCTGAATTTGATATTGGCTACCCACACGGTCAGGTGCAACGGATTGTCCCGGAAGGCTGCCGCACGATCCGGAATCGAATTGCCGCCTTTGAGCTGGGTCGTGAATACTATGATGGCGCCAGGGAAAACGGGTACGGAGGTTTTCGCTATGACGGCCGTTGGAAACAGATTATTCCTGTTCTTGTGCAGCGTTATGGCTTGACATCATCCTCGTGCATTCTTGATGTGGGATGCAAAAAAGGTTTTTTCCTGCATGACCTCAAAGAAACGTTACCCGGCATTACCGTGCGCGGGGTGGAAAACCATCGCTATCCTCTGGAAAACTGCGTCGAATCGGTAAGAGCAGATGTTCAACTGGCGCCTTATCAAGCACTGCCCTTTCTTGATCAGTCCTTTGATTTCATAATGGCATTTGCCTCGGTCTATATGCTCAACTTGAGAGATGTCATGGATGCGCTCCGTGAGATTCAGCGGGTTGGCAAAGGCCAAAGCTATGTAACCGTGGGAGCCTATCGAACAAGGCAAGAGAGGGACTTGTTTCACGACTGGACGGTTCTCGGAACAACCGTTTTGCATACTGACGAATGGCTTGAAGTATTCAGGCATTGCGGCTATACGGGAGACTATTATTTCACGACAGCCTCGTCGCTCCATTTGGCGCGATCCTGATTGGAGACAGGCATGGGAATCCTCTATTCAAAACTGAAGATGTTTCATTTTACCGGCAAGCTGGATTCGCTGAGGGCAGAAAATCCGCAGCTCCTTGCTCCCCTGCATGTGCGGCTAAAACCGACGAATATCTGCAACCACAACTGCTGGTACTGCGCCTATCGTCGCGATACCATCCAGTTGGGCAAGGACATGTTGCCGCGCGATTATATTCCCGAAGCCAAAGTGATGGAGCTTGTGGACGATTTTATCGACATGGGGGTCAGAGCGGTCACGTTTAGTGGCGGCGGGGATCCGCTCTGTTACCCTTATTTGACGAAAACCGCCCGTCGTCTCGCGGACGCCGGTATCAAAATCGCTACCCTGACGAATGGTGCGCTCCTGAAAGGGGAGATTGCCGAGTTGTTTGCAGCGGAGGGAAGCTGGATCAGGGTTTCCCTTGACGGCTGGGATGGACGCAGCTATGCTGAATATCGCGGCGTTTCAGAAAAGGAATTCGACCGCGTCATCGGCAATCTGGCCGAATTCAGAAAACGAAGCACCAGTTGCCGCTTGGGAGCAGTCATTATCGTTGATAATAAGAATTATTCCCACGTATACGACCTTGTCCGCATGTTCCACGATATGGGGCTTCACAGTGTGAAAGTTGCCCCGTGCCTCACCAGTAACGATGGCGATGAAAACAATCGCTACCACGCTCCGCACTTCAATAAGGTCAAGGTGCAGATACAGAGGGCGATCAGCGAATTTCAGTCAGCCTCGCTGGAGATTTTCGATTCCTACTATGAACAGCTCTGTACCTTCCAAAAAAGCTATGATTGGTGCCCGTATATCCAGATCAACCCCGTGGTCGGAGCTGACATGAATGTCTATTCCTGCCATGACAAAGCCTACAATATAGACGAAGGTCTGCTGTTCTCCATTCGAGACGGCCGCTTCAAAGAGGGATGGATGGCTGATAAACAACAATTTTTCAAAATCAACCCGTCTTTTCACTGTAACCACCACTGTGTTGTCAACGAGAAAAATAAAATGATCATTGAATACCTCAATCTTGATCGTGATCATCTGGTGTTTGTCTGATGAGCGATCTTGAAGGCAAAAAAATACTGATTACCGGTGCATCTCGCGGTTTGGGGGCCCTATGCGCAAGGGCATTTTCCGGTATGGGGGCAGAGCTGGCACTGCTCGCCCGTTCAAAGGAACTGCTGGCGGCGGTTGCCCGTTCCTGTGATCAGCCGAACAGGCATACTATTGTTGCCGTTGACCTCCTGGATCTGCAGGCGATAGCCGGCGCGGTTAACGAAGCGACCTCCTTCCTCGGTCAGATAGACGTGGTGCTCCATGTTGCAGGAGGGGGGCTTGGGCTGCGGGAACCGTTGCTGGAGGCTGCCGACCTAGTGAAGCTGTTCACCCTGAATGTGGCCGCCGCTGCGGAAATAAACCGACTTGTTGTCCCGGCCATGCAGAAGCGAGCACAGGGGAATCTTGTCCATGTCGGTTCCATAGCGGGGCGGGAAGCGGTCGCATCGGTCGGCTATAACACCGCAAAAACAGCTCTTTCTGCTTATGTCCGCTCGCTGGGGAACGAACTGGCTCGTTCATCCCTGGTGGTAACCGGCATCCAGCCGGGCGGTTTTCTTGCCCCGGATAATTCCTGGGAACGGCTCTCCAAAGATAAGCCGAACGTCGTTGATCAGTTTGTTCAGCAGCGTCTGCCCCGCGGGCGTCTGGCGCAGGCTGCAGAGCTTGTCCCGCTTCTGGCGTTTCTTTGCTCCAATGCCGCATCCATGATGGCAGGCTGTATGGTACCGATTGACGCCGGTGAGGGGAAGACCTACTAATGGATTTGATCCAGCCCGACCAGAGAAGCGCACTGCAGTGCTACGCCGACGACCTGCGGCAACGGTTCCGGCCAGATGCCAGAATACTCTTTGTGCAGGCGCCTCAATTTCTATTTGAATCCACCAATCTTGATGTCATCAGAAATCGTGGCTACTACGCTTATCCCCCCACAGGCCTGCAATGGCTGGCAACATCACTTGCCGGACGAGGCATGGAGATTGGAATATGTGATCTAAACCTGTTGCTGCTGCAAAAAATCATCGCTGACCCTGATTACAACTACCACAACTGGCTTCAGCTCCTTGATGAACAACTCGACTGTTTTCGGCCCTCCATCGTCGGCGTCACCTGCCTGAGCGTCTACTGCGATCTGTTCAAAGGCGCCCACCCCCTTACCGAGATCCTGCGCCACCTGATGGATGCGGGCAGTTATATCGTTATGGCAGGCGGGCCAACCGCCAGCAATGAAATCGACAGATATCTCCAGCAGGGACTCTGCCATTTTGTTCTCAAAGGGGAAGGGGAATACAGTATCAATCATCTGCTGGATTGTCTGTTGGAAGAGCAGATAAGCCATCCGGAACTTCCGGATATCTATTTTCCGACCAATGGCCGGGTACAGCAGACGAGCGGCCTACCAACGCCCGTACACATTCAGGGAAACCTGATTGAGAGTTATCGTCACATCCCGATGGAGGAGTACTGCAAAGCCGGTTGTCTGAATCCCTATTCTCGTATGGTGGGCCAGGACACGGTGTACGGCGTATTCCAGCTTCACCGGGGCTGCCGTTGTAATTGCGCCTTCTGTGGTGTGCGGGCGTTTATGGGTAAAGGGGTGCGTAGCTATCAGCTTGACTCTGCACTTGAAGAAGTCTGCTATCTGGTGGAAGAGCGCGGCGTACGCCATTTTGAAGTACTTGATGATGACTTTCTGGCGGTTCCCGCAGTCACCAGTGAATTTTTAAAGGGTCTTGCCGGGCTCCGTCGGCGCTTCGGCATCACCTGGGCTGCAAATAATGGTTTGATTGCCAATTCGATTACCCAAGGGCTGCTCGACCTCATGCGGGATTCCGGCTGCATCGGCTTCAAGGTCGGCATTGAGGCGGGCAGTAATGAAATGCTGTGCAGGATGAAGAAACCAGGCACACCAGGCACGTTCAGAAAAATCTCAGCACTTTTGCAAGGATACCCTGAGTTTTTTGTGGGGGGCAACTACATCATCGGTTTATTCGGTGAAGAGACCTTTGACCAGATGCTGGAAACCTACCGGCTTTCCGTTGAACTGAACCTGGATTGGTCATCATTTTCCCTGTTCCAGGTGACCAGTAAACTAAATTCGGCATCCGATAATCTGAAAACCGATACTGGCGGGGCGATTGATTTTATTCCCACCAAAAGCAGTCCTACCCGCGATCTTGAAGAAAATCGGTCGTTACCATTGGGGCCAAACGTATTCAGAATTCCAGGCAAGCACGTTCCATCGCGGGAATTGCTTAATAATATCTGGCTGACCTTCAACTTAGTGGGGAACTACATCGGCAACAAAAACCTGAGACCCGGTGGGGATGCCAGCAAATTTGTACGATGGGTGGAAGCGGTCAGCATATCCTATCCGGCAAACCCCTATATGCGACTGTTTGCGGGATTGGGGCGCGTTCTTATGGGAGACAAAGACGGGGCATGTAGCCATTATAAGGCCTGCGCCACGATTCTTGATGGGTCCGCAAGCTGGCGTTACCGTTTCGCTGCATTCGGTCTCGTTGAGATTATGAGGCAGTTCCCGGAACGGGCCACGGATGTCTATACAAGACTTGAAGGTGTGCTAAAGGAGATGGTAAATGGAACAGAATAAAGCCGTAGAAGCAGCAATACGGTCACTATATCCATCAGATGCGGCTATCAAACGTGTCTTACTTGTTGCCCCGCCTGATGCGGATGACAGCATGTTTGATCCCTTGACTGCAATCCGCGGGCGCTATTGGAACTTTCCTCCGTATGGACTGGGAATAATCGCTCGTCTTTTAATTGATGATGGACTGGATGTCCGTATTGTTAATCTTAACCATGAAATACTCAAAGCGTGCAGGGAAAGTGAGGGTGATTGTTTTAATTTTCAGGAGACCTGGAGAAACCGTTTAAATCAAGAATTGGATTCATTTTTGCCGGATTTTATAGGCATTACTTGTATGTTTTCACAGGCTCATAAAATCACCTCTCAAGTATGTTCCTTCATTAAAGCTGTTGTCCCCAAAACCGTTTTGGCACTGGGTGGGGTTCATATAACGAACTGTTTCGCGGACAGAGATGCTCTTGAACATCTTTTGAATGATGTTTCGAAAGTAGATTTATACTTCCTGTACGAGGCAGAATATGCCTTGCGTAATTTTATCCGTACAGTTAATAAGAAAACGGCAGTGGATCTGTATCAAGTTCATTTCACAAAAGCGAATCTGACCTGTAAATCCAGATATTTTCCTTCTAAAGAAGAATTAGATGTAATCCCGGCACAGGAGCTGATGGAAATAAGAGAATTGTCGCGTCACGGAGTTATTGGATCATTTTATTGTCTCAAAGCACCTGAAACACTATTTTCTACCATTATTTCAAACAGAGGGTGCCGGGGGTCTTGCACCTTTTGCAGCGTGCGAGGATTTAATGGCAAAGGCGTCCGTAGCCGCTCGGTGCAATCGGTCGTTGATGAGCTTCAATATTTGCAGGATAATTTCAATATTGGTCATGTGATGTGGCTCGATGATGATTTATTTTTTAATAATAATCGTGCAATTTCTCTTTTCAATGAAATAGTACGAAGAAATTTGAGGATAACGTGGGATTGCACGAACGGAGTTGTTGCGGCCTCTTGTCGAGAAGAACTGATTGCGGCTGCTGTCGCAAGTGGCTGTATCGGACTGAATATTGGCGTTGAATCAGGCAATCCGGATATCCTTAAATCGACACGTAAACCAGCAAAGATTTCAGATTTTATCGACGCCGCATCCGTGCTCCATCGACATCACGAAATTCATGCGAGAGTATTTCTCATGATCGGTTTCCCCGGCGAATCGATAGGTATGATACATGACACGTATAACATCGCATGTGCAATGGATCTTGACTGGTACAATATCACCATATTACAGCCCCTTCCTAACACACCCATGTTCGAAGTGTCTGTGGAGTCCAATATAAATGAGCCGATCGTATCAGGTGATTTTAGGTACAACAGTGGTGCATATGGAAGAAAGCGCGAGCAAGTACAAAAGTTAGTAACACAACCACCCGGAATTCCGGATATCTTCGCTCACTGGAATTCGGACTATGTGCCTGAACGAACGGAATTGGACACCATATGGCGATGGTTTAATTATCATCTGAATTTTGAACGATTGTTTTTGGTGAATCCAAACAAACTTGATCAACAGTATCGATATGTGAAAAATATTTGTGAAGTTGTCGCACCTGAAGACCCCATCCCGCAATATTTTCAAGGATATTTGCAATATAGATTACAAGGACATATCAACAAAACAATTATTGAAAGACTGGAAACTTCACTGGCAGCATCTGAAGTCGGCAGCGCTGATTTTTCAAATTACAACCTGTCTGTATCACACCTAAAAACAGGAAATTATCCGACGATACATGGTGACCGCAGGTTAAGACGAACCCAATAGGGAGATATAAATGCTTACGCCGTGCTTGCTGAAGAAATTTCATGAGTCTGGTCCATATTATACAAGTTATCCGACGTTATCAGAGTGGAAAGAGCCAATTGGCTCTGAGATATTTCGTTCGAGTCTTTCAAATATCTTCAATAAATCAGGGAGCATAAAGACAGGTCTTTATGTCCATTTTCCGTTTTGCCCAAGACAGTGCCTCTACTGCATATGTAATTCAGAAATAACAAAAGATGAAGCGCGAATTGGTCGGTATCTACAATCTCTCTACCGTGAAATCGACTTGCTCTTTGGTCAATTTGGGTCGTCGTTATGGGTAACAGATGTTCACCTTGGAGGGGGTTCTCCTTCGTCAATGGGAGAACGGAATTATGGTGAGCTTGTTTCCCGTTTGCGTAAATGGATTGACTGGGAGAACTTGCGCGAGTTTTCGATAGAGATAGACCCTCGTACTGTTTCGCAAGAACATTTTTCTTGGTACAAAAAGTCTGGGATCACACGACTTTCTTTTGGAATACAGGATTTCGCACCTGATGTTCAGAAAGTTATCAAGCGGGTGCAGCCCTTTAGTTTAGTTCAATCGCTGCTGAACGAATCAGTACGGCAAGACTTCTCAGGAATCAATTTTGATATTCTCTATGGGTTACCCCTTCAGACCCGGCAATCATTTTGTGAGACGATCAATCAGGTGATAGATCTGTCTCCAAGCAGGATTACTCTCCTTCGTTATGCCCACGTGCCAAATATTCGGCCACATCAAAAGAGTATCAGCAATTACCCAAGACCAAACGAAGAAGATATGTCTTGGATGTTTATCGAAGCAACAAATGCTTTTGTCAAAGCAGGATGGCAGCATATAGGAATTGATCACTTTGCCCGTGCCGATGATTCATTATCTATTGCCGCGCTGGCAGGCACAATGAGGCGCAGTTTTATTGGATTTACCCCTGGTTGGTCACATAACCTTTTGGGCGTTGGACCAACTGCAACCACGCAGGTTGGATCTTTGTATACGCAAAATACCTATTCACTCGATTTATATGAGGCGATGATATCTGAAAATAAATTTCCCATCGAACGGGGACATGTCTTGAATGAAGATGATGAAATCAGAAGTGAAATAATTAATATGATCCTTTGCCAACAGCATGTTGACTTCAAGGTTGTGGAAAATCGATACAACATACTGTTTTCAAACTATTTTTCAAATGAACTTCAGGAATTGCAATTGTTTGTGTTTGAAGGCATCATCGAGCTATCAGACGAAGGCTTGCACGTTACACCTGAGGGGCGATTCTTCCTCCGCCATGTATGCAAAGTATTTGATAAATATCTACGGGGCGGGAGGCAGTATTCTGTTGTGGGGCCCTGATTCCTGGTCAGGTAATGATTAAACCCCGATTTTCACAAACGGCTTAATCGCCTGTATGGCAAGAGAGAGCTGTGGGTAATTTTTCTCTGAGGCAACATCAACATCGATGACGATTTCATAGTTTTGTATTCCGTCACACCTTGTGACGATGGAAAAACCTGTCCATAAAAACCCGACAATAGTACATATAGACGCAGTTGATGAAAGTATCATACAGAATTTTCAAAGAATGGCGGTCCCAGACGGTTAAATCGGAGACGAGAAGGCGGGTCAGGCCGACACCGTGATTATTGAAAAATTTGTATTTAACGAACAGCGGATACAAATCAGAAAATTGCGGATCATTTTTCAGCGTGTCCAGAACATTCATAATCATAGCTTTTCTAATTTTCCAGTTTCGATTGGCGGCATTGGCAAAACTGCCGGGAAGCATCACCATTACACCCGTCGGCTTCGGCAGGTAGCAGAAGCCATTTCTGAGTGCAAGAACAAAATTGACAAATCCATCCACATAGTGGCGGTGTTTCTCCATATATGCATTATTTTCCAGTAAGAATTTCCGGTTTAAAAGGTGTCCCACATGGGAAGGGACGCTACCAGTCAAAACCTTTCCGGCATTTTCAGGCGGAATGAAAGTTGAATCTGGTTTGAGTCCGGGATAAACCAGCAATTGGTAGCCGCGTTCGACGTAGTCATAATAGTAATCCCCGAAATAAATACCTGCACGTGGATATCTATCCGCCAATTTAATCAGTTCAATGACATTTTCCGAAATCAGGTAATCATCTGCGCCCAGCGGAAGAATGTGAGTTCCCTGTGCTTCGTGGAACAAACGGTTATCTGCACGGACTACCCCTTGGTTTTTGTCATTACGCAATAACCTGATTTTCTGGCAACCCCTCATGTATTTTTCGATTACGTCCAAAGAATTATCAGTGGATGCGTCGTCCAGAATCAGAAATTCATCAACGCAATCTCCAAGAGCCAAGATACTTTCAATGGCTCTTCCGATATATGCAGCGTGATTGTAATTCGACGTAACCGCCGAAACTTTTATGTTCATAATCTACCTTATCAATCAAAATTGATTCGTTCCTTTTCGATGACCAGTGGCCGCTTCAACACTTGGGTATGGATGGCGCCGATATATTCGCCAATGATCCCGATGAAAAACAACTGGACAGAGGAAAAGAAAAACAAGCCCATGACCAGCGGAGCGATACCGACAGAGAAATTGTCCCAGAATATCAACTTATAGACGAAATAACCAAGGGCAACGAGCAAACTGAGGATCGCCACGGCAAAGCCGGTCATGGTCGCCAACCTCAGCGGCACCTTGGAGTGGTTGGTGATGCCCAACATGGCCATGTCGTAGAGGGTGTAGAAATTATTTTTAGTAAAACCGCGGCGGCGGGCGGGTTGCACATAGGGAATCTCCGCCCTTTCATAGTCGATATCGCAGATAAGACCCCGGAAATACGGGTAAGGGTCATCAATTTGTCTCAGAGTGTCAACTACTTTACGGTCGTAGAGCCCAAAGCCCGTGAAGTTCTTGATGAGATAAATATCTGAAAGTTTTCCTATAAGGTTATAATACATTTCCCTGATAGCGAAAAATAGTGGAGATTCCTCGCTCTTTTCCTTTACGCCGATGACGATTTTATAGCCTTCTTCCCATTTTCTGATGAAATCTGCGATCATCTCCGGAGGATCCTGTAGATCGGCGACAATGTGGATAACAGCATCGCCTTTCGTTTGGCGGAGAGCGTATTGTGGCGAACGTATATGACCGAAGTTTCTCGTATTGATAATAACCCTTACATTCCTGTCCTTTGCGGCAATGCGTCTTAATATTTCAACCGTCCTATCAGTTGAGGAGTTGTCAATAAAAATGTGTTCGTAGTCATAGTCAGAGAGTGACGACATAGTACTTTTGACGCGTGCGTATATCTCATCTACATTTTCTTGTTCGTTATAACAAGGCGTTACGATGCTGATAAGTTTCATGGCCTTAACACTGCGAAGTGGCAGACTTGTCGCTTTGAAATATTGGTCCTGTTGTCTAGGTTGCTGCGATGCAAAGGTCAAACTCCGTCAACTCCTTGTACTTTTGCCAAAAAGGATTTTTCGCTGCCTTCCGCGCGGCCGCGTCATGCAATTCGGCTTTTTCCGACTGGCCGAGCCTTTCGTAAGCCCGTGCCGCATAGTAGTGGCCGAAGAGGTGGTCGGATCGTGCCTTGATGGCGTTTTCAAAACCCATCAAAGCCGTCTTGTAGTCCCCCAAGCGGAAGTCGGAATTGTAAATAAAATTCAGCTCGAGGTTAAAGACGTAGGCCATTTGCTGGATATACTCGGCGGTGAAATCCGGCGTTTGCACAATGCCTCTTTTGTAGTCGCACTCGTTGTAGTCGCCCTTGATATAATCGTTGGCCAGGCAGATTTCCAGCGTTTCGCTACCCACGATCGGCGTGGCAATGTTGATGCGAAACCAGTTGGCATAAGTGGTCCTTAGGAATTTTCTCGACTCCTCAATGTGCGCCTTGGTTTCGCCGGGCAGCCCCATGACAATGTTGCAGTCGGTGTATATACCGATTTCACGGCAGTCTTTAGTCACGCGAGAAATAACGGGAAGCTTTAAGGGCTTGCGCATAATTTGGTGTAGCACCTCGCCGCTTCCAGACTCAACGGCCAGTACGAGTTGGTCGACGCCGACTTGTTTAAGTCTCTCAAGCATCGGGCGCTTAAGCGCATATAAAGCCAGAGAGTTTGGGAAAAAGGCGGTCATGCCGTATTCAATGAACACACCAAGTATCTCGTAGGCGCGCTGGGGATCGCCCATGAAGTGGTCGTCTTCCACTATTACGGTTTCGACCCCGAATTCGTCTTGGAGCCGCCTGAAGTCTTCCCGCAGGCGGGGGACACTGTGGTAGCGCATCTGCCTGCCGTGCACCGTGTCCTGGGCGCAAAACGCGCACTTGAACACGCAGCCGCGACTGGTCATAACGTGAAAGGACTGCGAGGTCTTGCGGATGGCGGGATAGGCAGCCATGGTTGGATTTAGCATGTATCCTTTGGGGTCGGTCAGACGGTAATCAAGGAACGGAATTTCGTCCAGGTCTTCAATGAAGTCGAAGGGAAATTCGTGCGCCTTAATACCCTTGTCCCGCCTAAAACTGGTGTCGCGAGGCTGGGCCGCCGCACAGGCTTTAGCCCTCGTAATCCAGGAGCCATCTTCCTCAAGAAACATCCGTTTGTCTTCGGCCCGCACAAAGCGCAGCAGCGGCTTTTCGCCTTCGGCAAAGCACAGGGCATCAAAATGCGGGCTGTCACTGAAAATTTGCTTGTACATGTTGGTCGGCAGAAAGCCTCCGCCAAGCACAAAAGCCCGGGGAAACACTTCGCGCGCAACCCGGGCCAGATCCAGCATGTTGCGGTATGCCGGTGAAAACAGGCAGGAAATGGCAATAACGGAGGGATTAAACTCTGCCCATTCGGCTTGCGCGAAAACGGCCCGGAACAGGCTTTCAAACGAGTCATGCCGGAAATCTTCCAACTGGTTTAAGACAACGTTAAAATCAATCATGCGTTAGCGCATCGGTATGTTTTTTAAGGTAGGCGCTTAAAGACAGTGGACCCAATGGCATATCGGTGACAACAGCGCCAAAGCTTTTTCCACTCCTGCTGGCAATCTTGACGTTGCTGGGCGGTTGGGTGTAAGCTCCGTAAGAAATGTTCGGCGGTACAATAAACAGGATTCTCTCCATGTCATTCTCCCTACACTTCCAAGTACCTGATTTATACTAAGGGCCGCAAGCCAATGTTAATCACTTTGGACAGCGGCGCTTGACTAATTAAAATTAATTCTTTCCCTTTCAATGACAAGTGGCCGCTTTAGCACTTGGATGTGAATGGATCCAATATATTCGCCGATTATACCTATGAAAAATAGTTGAACAGACGAAAAGAAAAATAAACCAATAACCAGAGGTGCCATACCAACGGAGAAGTTATCCCAGAAGATGATCTTGTAAACGAAATATCCAAAGGCAACGAGCACGCTGAGCAACGCAAGGACAAAACCTGTCATCGTCGCCAGCCGCAGCGGGACCTTGGAGTGGTTGGTGATGCCGAGCATAGCCATGTCATAGAGCGTGTAAAAGTTGTTTTTTGTGAATCCGCGCCTCCGGGCTGGCTGCACGTAAGGGATCTCCGCCCTTTCATAGCCGATATCGCAGATAAGACCCCGGAAATAGGGATAGGGATCATCGATTTGTCTCAGAATATCGATAACTTTTCGATCATAGAGACCAAATCCCGTGAAATTCTTAATCAATGAGATTTCTGAAAGCCTGCCTATGACATTGTAATAAAGTTTTCGGATGACAAAGAAGAATGGAGATTCCTCACTTTTCTCCTTCACGCCGATAACGATTTTATAGCCTTCTTCCCATTTTCTGATGAAATCTGTGATCATCTCCGGAGGATCCTGTAGATCGGCGACAATGTGGATAACAGCATCGCCTTTCGTTTGGCGGAGAGCGTATTGTGGCGAACGTATATGACCGAAGTTTCGCGTATTGATAATAACCTTTACATTCCTGTCCTTTGCGGCAATGCGTCTTAATATTTCAACGGTCTTGTCAGTAGAGGCGTTGTCAATAAAGATATGCTCATAGTCACAGTCAGAGATTGACAACATAATTCCTTTGACACGGTCGTATAACTCCTGGACATTCTCCTCCTCGTTATAACAAGGTGTCACAATGCTGATAAGCTTCCTGGTCATTTTAAGAACAAGCTCCCTGATTGTTTTCAGTCGCGTTTTGAGCGAATAAC
>Ga0082335_1004174_pt1 | contig 22241 bp, 21 predicted proteins | sample Subgrocontami58m_FD_72375 | JGI IMG/M metagenome (GOLD analysis project Ga0082335, IMG submission 72375) | Subsurface groundwater microbial communities from S. Glens Falls, New York, USA - GMW37 contaminated, 5.8 m (SPADES assembly) (version 2) ...
AAAGAGTATGCTTAAAGACATTTCCTTCTGCATGGAAGTCTTTTGACTGTTTTACTCTCTTTAAGTTATCCACAGCTGGGAAGATTTCTTTGAGCAAAGAACTGCGATCTAAAAGCTCTAAACCACGCACACAGTTGCTATCAAGCAGTATTCTATCTAACTCTGCTTTAATTCTCTGCTTAGGTGTTTTATGAATTAACTTAGATTGCTTTTTAATAACAGCGAGATCTTTTTTAGATATATTAAAACCAAGCTTGGTTGCAAAACGAACAGCACGAAGCATGCGCAATGGATCTTCCTTAATCCTTTTTTCTGCAGAACCAACAAAACGTATTTCTTTCTTCTTTAAGTCAGAAATACCATTATGCCAATCTAAAAACTCTTGGCTTTGAGGATCATAGTACATCGCATTTATCGTGAAATCACGACGTTTAGAATCTGCTTCTGCAGAGCTTGTAAAAGAAACAAGGTTAGGTCTTCTAAAGTCTTGGTAGACCCCTTCTTTTCTAAATGTGGTTATTTCTATATTCCCTTTTTTCGTGATCACACCGATTGTACCAAACTTCTCTCCGGCAGTGTATATTTTAAATTTCTTTGATAGAGCTTTTTTGACCAAGGTAGGAGTTGCTGCTGTTGCAATATCAACATCATAATTTTCAATTCCCAAAAGCGTGTCGCGCACCGCACCGCCAACAATGTAAGTTTGATGTCCGCGCTTTTGCAACAAGGAACAAATCTTTAAAACATCTTTAGAATATTTCATACACTCACAGTATATCAAAAAACCGCCCTTGGGCGGTTTTAAGTTATTGGTTAAATGTTCCTTCACTTGCACCATGATGACCACGGTGTGCTTTCTTAGCAACGCGCAATCTAACTAAGCTTCTCTGTAATGCTGCTTGGGTTGCAGCATATTCTTCGCGAGAGAGTGTGCTTGCTTGTTGCATAGCTTGTTCTGCTCGCACTTTAGCTTGTTCTGCTCTTTCTAAACTAATTTCTTCTGATCTTTCTGCAGTGTCAGCTAAAATAACTATCTCATTTCCAGGTCTAACCTCAACAAAGCCTCCAGAAACAGCAATGTGCTCGCTCTGATTATCATTCTTTGCAATCAGTTCACCTGGAATTAAAGAAGCAATTAAAGGAATGTGATTAGGCAAAACTGTGATTTGTCCCATGGTTGTTGGACAAGTCAAAGCATCCACTTCTTTAGAAAGGACTACTCTCTCCGGTGTAACTATTTGAAACTTAAGCTTCATAATTAAGCATTAACCTGATCAATGGTACCTTTCATGTAGAAAGCCTGTTCTGGCTTGTCATCATGCTTACCCGCCAAGATTTCTCTTACTCCTCTGATTGTTTCTTTCAAAGGAACATATTGTCCGGCAGTTCCCGTAAACTGCTCAGCAACGAAAAATGGCTGAGACAAAAATCTCTGAACTTTTCTTGCTCTGGCAACTGTTAATTTCTGCTCTTCGGATAGTTCTTCAATACCCAAAATTGAAATGATGTCTTGAAGATCCTTGTATGCTTGCAAAGTTTTTTGAAGCATACGCGCTGTTTCGTAATGCTCTGCGCCAACAATCAAAGGATCTAAGATTGTTGAAGATGAATCCAAAGGATCAACAGCTGGATATATGCCAAGTTCTGTTAAAGCACGGTTTAGCGTAACAGTTGAATCAAGGTGTCCGAAAGTTGTTGCAGGAGCTGGGTCTGTTAAGTCATCTGCAGGAACATAGACTGCTTGTACTGATGTGATGGAACCTTTGTTTGTTGAAGTAATTCTTTCTTGTAACTCACCCATTTCAGAAGCAAGCGTTGGTTGATATCCGACAGCAGAAGGAATACGACCTAGCAAAGCAGAGACTTCAGAACCTGCTTGGGTAAAACGGAAAATATTGTCAATGAAAAGCAAAACATCTTGGTTTGCTTCATCTCTAAAGTATTCAGCCATGGTTAAACCAGACAGAGCAACTCTAGCTCTGGCACCAGGAGATTCATTCATTTGCCCGAAAACAAGAGTTGTTTTTTCTAAAACGCCTGATTCTTTCATTTCATGATACAAGTCATTTCCTTCACGAGTTCTTTCACCAACTCCAGCGAAAACTGAAACTCCGCCGTGTTCTGCAGCAATGTTTCGGATCAGCTCTTGAATAATGACGGTTTTACCAACTCCAGCACCACCGAAAAGTCCAACCTTACCACCTTTTAAAATTGGGGCAATTAGGTCAATGACTTTAATACCAGTTTCTAAAATCTCATTCTTTGTCGATTGTTCTTTAAAGGTTGGTGCATGTCTATGAATTGGGTCTTGTCTTTCACCAGTGATCTTTTCTTTACCATCTATTGGATCACCAACAACATTAAACATTCTACCTAATGTCTCTTTACCAACAGGCACCGAAACAGGTTTGCCTGTATCAACAACTTCCATGTTGCGCTTTAAACCATCAGTTGTATCAAGAGCAATTGCTCGAACAATGTTTCCAGAAAGCTGTCCTTGTACTTCTAAGACAAGCTTACCGTTTTCTCTTTGTATTTCTAAAGCATTGAAAATAGCGGGTAAGATGCCTGTGAATTGCACATCAACAACAGGACCAATTACCTGGGTAATGTGTCCAACAGCTCTGATATGTTCTTTTGTAGTAGCTTTATTCATATATTTTAATTATTGTCCTTTCGTTGTTCTTGATTACTTTTCATTCTATACTCTTGCTCTAATCTAATTGCTTCTTTAAGGTTCCAGCGCCATTTTGGTCTTTCGCCTTTTGTATAGCAGAAGAGGAAGAGAAGAATCGTTGCTGGAATAAATACAGTCGCGTAAGTTATAAAGAAGTCACTTGCAGAATGCACTTTTGGATCAAGTCTGAGTACTGGCCAGACCAACACCAGAACATACACCAGAGTGACTAACCAGCCTTGCCAAGATATTGGTACCCAGCCCCAGCCAAATGATTTTGCTCTAAACCAAAGTTTTTTCTTTGCTTCTGTCATATTATTCCAAAGCAATTCTTCCCGCCGTAATTTCAGACAGCTCTTTAGTAATATTGGCTTGTCTTAACTGGTTGTAAGCAAGGGTTAAATCATCTACTAATTCTGTTGCGGCATCAGTTGCGTTCTTCATCATAACCATACGTGCAGAATGTTCTGAAGCGTCGCTTTCTAAAATTGCTTGGTATATCTGTGATTCTAAGATTCTAGGGATGAGGTGTTCTAACACACTATCTGGAGATGGTTCAAATGTGTATTCAAAATGTAAAACTCTGCTTTGATCATGTATATCAGCAGTGGTCTTTGGTAAGTCTTTTTGATGATTGGTGCTAGTAAAAGGAAGTACTTGTTTAATAATCGGTCTTTGAGTAATCGTAGAAACAAAGTGTGTATATACCACAACAATCTTTTCATACTTGCCTGACAAATACTCAGAAACAATTAACTGACTGATTGGTTCAATCTCTTTAATAGCTACTGTCTTGTCATGCTTTGGAAAATCAGCAAGAATATTTTCTTTCATGCGTACTAAAGATTCACGTCCTTTTTTACCAACAGAAACAAACTCTGCGATTAACTGATGTTCTGAAACATACTTCTTTAAAGCATTGGTTAGATTAGCATTAAAACCACCAATCAATCCCCTGTTTGAAGTAATTAAAATGATACCGATTTTCTTTGGATTAATTTTGCTTTCCGGTTTTTGCAAAAGCTTGTGATATTTGGGATCAACCTTTGAAGAAAGATTCGTAATTATCTGCCATGCTAAATCAGCATAGCTTCTGCTTGAAAGCGTTGCTGCCTGTGCTTTACGCATTTTAGCAGCAGAAACCATTTGCATAGCACGAGTAATCTTTTTCGTACTCTTAATCGACTTTATTCTTCTTTTGATTTCTAATGTTCCTGGCATCTAGTTTATGCTTTGTAACCTTCTTTAAACTCTTTAATTCCTTTAACAATTGTTTCTTCTGTTTGTTCAGTCCAGTTTCCAGAAAGAATCTCATCTAAAACATACTTGCCTTGAGTAGCTAAGAAGTGATGGAACTTTTCTTCGAAATCAGCAACTTTCTCAACTGGAATATCAGCTAAGTGCCCGTTAGTAACTGCGTAGATTATGGCAACCTGGTTTGCAACTGACATTGGTCTGTATTGACCTTGTTTCAAAACCTCAGCTGTTCTTGAACCTAAATCCAACTGTTTCTTTGTGCTTTCATCAAGATCAGAACCAAACTGCGCAAAAGCAGCCAACTCTCGATACTGCGCCATGGTTAAACGAAGTTTTCCGGCTACTTTCTTCATGCTCTTAGTTTGTGCAGACGATCCAACACGAGAAACAGAAATACCAACGTTTACAGCAGGACGAATACCTTGGTAGAAAAGATCTGACTCTAAGAAAATCTGTCCATCAGTAATCGAAATGACGTTTGTTGGAATATATGCGGAAACATCGCCAGCCTGAGTTTCAATAATTGGCAGAGCGGTAATTGAACCACCACCGTATTCTTTGTTTCTACGAGCTGCTCTTTCAAGCAAACGAGAATGTAAGTAGAAAACATCTCCTGGATATGCTTCACGTCCTGGAGGACGTCTTAAGAGCAAAGAAATTTCTCTGTAAGCAACAGCGTGTTTTGAAAGATCATCATAGACAATTAAAACATCTTTGCCTTGATCCATGAAATATTCAGCCATAGCAACACCAGAGTAAGGAGCGATAAAAGACATGGCTGCTTGTTCAGAAGCTCCGGATGAAACAACAATTGTGTAATCCATAGCACCACGCTCTTGTAATTCTGCAACAATCTTTGCAACCTTAGATTCTTTCTGACCAATAGCGACATAGATACAAATGACATCTTGTCCTTTTTGGTTGATGATCGTATCAATGGCAATAGCGGTCTTGCCTGTTTGTCTGTCACCAATGATTAACTCTCTTTGTCCTCTACCAATTGGAATCATTGAGTCAATTGCCTTAATACCAGTTTGCAAAGGAACAGAAACGCTTTGTCGGGTAATAACCCCGGGAGCGACTTTTTCAACAGTGTAATATGTATCAGCTTTAATGCTTGGTTTACCATCTTTAGCTTCACCTAAAGCTGAAACAACTCTACCAATTAAATCAGCGCTAACTGGCACAGAAAGGATTTTACCGGTAGCTCTGACTGTTTGTCCTTGTTTAACTTGTGTTGCATCACCGAAAATGATTGCTCCAATTGAGTTGCTTTCAAGGTTTAAAGCAACTCCTGAAATTCCGCCTTCAAACTCTAACATTTCAGATGCTGCAACCTGAGAAAGTCCTGAGATACGTGCTATACCATCTGCAATTTCTAAAACAATGCCAACTTTTTCAACCTTGACCTCTGGGCCAAAGTTAGAAATTTTCTCTTTAAGTTGTTGTATTACTTTGTCGTTCATATTGTTATTTGCTAATTGCCTTTCTCAATTGTTTTAAGCTGTTCTTTATGGAGCCGTCTATTAGTGTGTCATCTACTCTGACAACCACACCCCCGATTATATCCTGATCTATCTTTTCCTTTATCTGCACTTTGCCTCCAATGATTTTGTTTAAGTGTTCCAGTATTTCTTTAGATTTCTGCGGCTGCGCTGTGGTTATCTCTACTTCTTTGATCCCTTGATCTGCTTTTTCTAACTTCTGGTAAGCTGCTTCAATTAAATCGTAGAGTTTGAGATCACCGTTTTGAGAAAGAACCCTGACAAAGTTATCCAGTATCTTCTCATGATCTTCGGGCCTGCTTTCGTGCAAGGCCTCAAACAAGGCTTTTGCGTATTGTTCTGCTTGCATACTACTTTAGCCCTTTCAAGCTCTCCTTGATTAATTCAGCGTCTTTTTTAGGATCGAGTTTTTCTCTTAAAATCTTTTCAGTTGCAGCAACAATTAAGTTTGCGGCTTCTTCTTTGACTTCTATCAAAAGCTTAGATTTCTCACTTGCAAGTTCTTTTTTAGATTGTTCCAAAACTCTTTCAGCACTCTTCTTTGCCTCTGCAATGATTTCTTCTTTGTTTGCTTCTGCTGTTTTTTGAGCTTTAAGGATAATCTCATTAGCTTCGCCTCTAATCTTTTCAACTTCTGCTTTACGGTATTGTTCAACACCTTTTAATTGATCCTGGATTTCCTGAGACTCTTTAATAGACTTTTCAATCTTTGCGCTTCTTTGTTCAAGCTTTGTAGTCAAAGGTTTAAAAACCCAGCGCCAAAGAACAATAAGGACAATTGCAAAGTTAAAAAGCTGGGCAATGAAAAGTTTCCAATCAATACCAAGTAAAGCTGTAACGCTGTCATCCGCAGCACCGGTTTCTGCAGCATGTGCTACAGGAATCAAAATTTGTAATATTTCGTGCATCATTTTGTTATTAATGTATCCAAACCCCGGGCAACACTAATGCGCCCAGAGTCTGCATGCATTACAAGATGAATGTAATGACCAAAGCGTAAATAGCGATAGCTTCAGCGAAAGCCATGCCTAACAACATCGGAACAAACAAAGTGCTTGCTGATTCCGGATTGCGGCCAATGGATTCCATTGCGTTAGCACCGATTTTACCGACAGCTAAAGCAGGACCAATACCACCAATTGCGATGGTAAAGCCTTTTGCTAAAGTTTGTGCGACTTCTGGATCTAATGACATCTAGTTCCCTTTCCCCTACGTCAACGTCTTATTTGTTTTTTATCGTTGGTGGGTAGTTAGCTAACTAATTCATTTTCTCTTTCGACTAAAAAGAAAATGATCTAAACAGCTAATGCGCCTTAACCTTAGAATCACTATGCCCGTGTACTGGCATAGTTGCTACTGTAATATATGTTAACACAAGCAGGGAGAAAACTGTTGCTTGGATCAAACCAACTAATAGCTCTAAAGCCAAAAAAGGCAATGGAACAACATATGCAACAATACCAGCAAGCACAGTTAACAAAACCTCACCTGCAAAAATATTACCGAATAATCGGAGAGAGAGTGAAAGCATTTTAGCAACCTCTGAAATTACTTCCAAAAGACCAACGCCAACTTCAACAAAAGCCGTAAAAACAGTCATGACTTTTTTGCTTTTGAAAGCATGCCAAACATCAGCAAGCTTAACAAACTTGTTAAAGTACTTAAAGAAACCAATTGTAAATATTCCAATGATGTGTGAAAGCAACACTCCAGTAATTGCCATTGCTAGAGTAAGGTTTAAATCTGTGTTAGCCGGACGAAACAAAGGAATGAACTCTAATTCTCCATGCACAACCTTGTGAATACCGATTGAACCAACACCGGGCAATATACCAAGCCAGTTAGAAACTAAGATAAACAAAAATAATGAACCAACAAGCGGAAAGAATTTCAATGACTTTTTTCTGTCTCCAGTAACCTGATCAAAATATCCTAGTAATACTTCAATGAGACTCTCAAAAAGATTTTGAATTCCTCTAGGAACATCTTTGACATTTCGTTTAACTAAAAAACCAACGATCACAAACAAAACAACTGTCAGAGTTGAATTGATGTATGTGTTGGTAACTGTAAAACTACCGATATTAAAAATTGCTTCAGCCGCAAGCGGCGGTAATGCTAACATTATTTCTTTTCCGAATCCTTTCCTTCAATCTTGGCAGCTTCTTTAAGCTTATCTATGAATGCCTTAAATCTGGAATACATCCAAGTACTAGTTAATATGATTGCAACCGCTATCCCTATATATATGTAATACCCTGTTCCGTATCTTGTATCAAGCCATTTACCACCTAAACCAAACAGTACAATCGGTAATGCAATGATGAAACCCAACTCAAAAGCAACGCTCATTACTCTAGCGCTTTCATAGCTATAATTTTTGTTTTCTTTTTTCTGTATTTCTGACATATGTTTCAAAATTGACGAAAATAGTTTAACAGAAAAACCGCCATCTGGCAAGACTGCTGTTTTTCAAAAGACCAAAGCCCTTAAAAAGCCCAATATTTAAAGGAAGAAAAGCAAACGAGGAGAACACAGATGGCACTGTGACTCCTCGTTACTTGCTTAGGCGCTGCGTAGCCGTTAGGGCGCATATGTGACGTCTGTCCGGGTGTCTAATCCGGATCAGTAGCTGGAACCAACCCAGCACATAGCGCATGCAGGAACCCATGGGCCCTGTTCAACAGCTTGATACAGCAGGCATAAGGCGGCTGAAACACGGACCTACGTCCGTCGCTTCGTACAGCCCCTACCTAATTTCTCCTCCTTTTTCCCTGGATGGGAAGCCATAAAGGGGGGTTGCCCCTCTGGTGCTAACCGACGAATAATGGGGTCCCTGACCCACGATCTACCGCGGCTTCGGGTCGCACCTATCGTACAGGCACAAACCCGTTACTTAACTTCCCCAAGGCAGGCATGCGCTCGTCTGCGCACCCTATCGGCCGCGGGCACATTATCCAGAGGCCTTCCAACATGTCCTTCCAGACCGTTTGGCGCCCAAAGAAGCGCACTTAGCGGTAAAAGAATACTAGCACAAAAGAATAAAAACGCAAAAACCGCTTTTCGCGGTTTCTTTTTTGGAGCCGGCTGTCGGACTTGAACCGACCACCTGCGGTTTACGATACCGCTGCTCTACCAGATGAGCTAAGCCGGCGTGTTGCTTTTATAGCCAACGCGGACCCGTGTGTTCAGACCCAATTCCGAGGCAGTGACGAGAGGCGTGAGGGAAAGCCTACCGTGGGTTGCGTCTGCTGACGACGTCGATGCAACCACGTGCGAGGCTTCGGCTGCTCGTTTGCGGCCGATCCCTTGGCCTCCTTCCCAGGCTTGGGAATCACAGGAGCGCCCTTCACGGGCCACAAACGTTCAACGAAATGTAGTACGCCGCCAACCCAGACAAAGGTTTCACCCGGGTGCAGGCTCTGCACGGCCTTCAAAACTGCCTTACGCCGCGTGATGTGCCTCTTATCCATCGGTGCGTTCTTTTCTCTGTACAATGTTCCCCCTTTGCTGCGGTGGTCAACCTGAATCCTGCGATTGATGATGGTATGTTAATTTGAAAAGCAAAAGAAGTCAATAAAACCACTAGGGTTTGCTAGTGGTTTTATCACCCAGACCAAAATCTACTTGGTAATCTGGAATACCGATTGAAATACCGTACTGCCGGGCGTCTTGATATATTGTTGGATTAGATAAATCTATTTTAAAAATTTTATTTCCATAGATTATATAGTGGTACATATCATTTTTATAATCCGCATACCAACTATGTTCTTTGTCTAAACTCCGACTGATTAAATCGGCAACTTGATCTGCTTTGCCTTCAACAATCTCTACTGCATACAAAGTCCATTGTTTAATCCAAGGCGTTCTGTGTCTTTCTGTTACAGGTTCAATCTCAGTGCTTAAAATTTTTACTTCTTTAAGCACCTCTAGATTATCTAGACTCTCTTCAATTATTGTGCCTTTGTAATTCATAATATGTAGATCAAAAATTAGTGTTCAAGAATTATTAGCTCTATTTTTTCTTTGCTGACATCCATAGAAACAATTCCACCAACAGGAAAAGTGATTATTGGACTAGTATGTCCAAAGTCCACATTTCCAACTATTGGAATATTTGCTAATTGTTTTTTTGACTTAATCATTTGCTGCAATAGATCAAGGGTCATATGACTTTCTTTCTGGAATCTACCGATTACAATGCCTTTAACACCTTCAAAATTCGGTTGGTGAATTAAGGATTGTAGATTCCTGTCAAAATGATGTGGTTGAGATTCAAAATCATCTTCAAGGAATAATATTGAATCCTTTAAGTCCGGCATATATTCCGTTCCTTGGAGTAAGTTAAAGGTACATAGATTAGCTCCTAACAAAACACCTTCTGCATTACCTTCGTTCAATACCCAGAAGCCTTCGTTTTCTATCAGATTTCTTTTATCCTGGTCTTTGTACCATTCATCACCACTCCACTCCTTGCTTGGTGTTATTGAATACTTTTCTTGACTCATCAAACACTTCTTAAAAAACTCTAGCGTGTAATCAAAATATAGTTTCTGCCCAAAGGTTGAATAATGAGGGCTGGAATATGTTACTAAACCTGTTTTAGCAAAAATCGCGTTATTCAATGCTGTGATGTCAGAATATCCACAAAAAATCTTGGGATTGTTTTTAATAATATCCCAATCGATTGAATCTAAGAGTTGATTGCTATTAAAACCACCAACCACAGATATGATAGCTTTAACGTCTTTGTCTAAGAAAGCGCTGTGTAAATCAGAGATTCTAGATGCTATAGAGGAAGAATTGAAATCGTCTTTTTCTTCTACGTGTTCCCCAAATGTTAAAACCAACCCTATTTCTTCAAAATGGGACTTTGCAATATCTCTCACTTCCTGACTAATAATCGCCAAAGAACGAGCCGGAGCAATAACCCTGACGATATCGCCTTTTTTTAATTTTGGAGGATATATCTTTTGCATTGTATCTTCTCTTTTTAAACTCTGGAGCGGGAAACGGGAATCGAACCCGTGTCTCAACCTTGGGAAGGTCGCGTTCTACCACTGAACCATACCCGCAGATTATCCTACCTGACGAGTCTTAAGGTAGTATAGCTTGGTTTTTGCGCTATAAGCCATTGCTCAAAATCAGCGGTCTTGATAAATATCTGCTGGACCTTATAGCGTTTTGAATCTTTTGGTCCTTTTAAATCACTAGCAAGCACTTTGAATATGTGAATACCATGTCTTGTAAATGCAGTGTGCACCTTAGTATCTTTTACTGCTTCAACCTCTTTAAAATATTCTGGAATTAAATCTTTGTAGCTAACATACCCTAAATCCCCACCTAACTGTGCACTCAACGCATCCTCACTGTATGCAATTGCCAAGTTGTCGAACTCTGTATCTGAATCAAGCTTAGACATAACTAGGTCATATTTTGAATATGCTTCTTTATTCAACTTCCTGTTTGAAGAAAGCCAGGCAGCTAACTTAACCTTAGCTAGATCAGGATATACAAACCAAGACTTAAAACTTCCTTCTGAAAGCTTGTAATCTTTTGCAAGATTTGGTTTTTGGGTTGTCTCTTTAAGCAAATCATATCCTTGATTAACTTCGTTTTTAGATATACTAATCCCCTTTGCAGCAAGCAAACTTTCTGCAATCTTGTTTAAAACCATTTGATTAAAAAGTTGTTGCTTCTGCTCAGAGCTTAAACTTGTTTTTTTAACAGTCTCTGAGACTTCCAAACGTGTAAAATATTCTCCAAGAGTAACAACCTTTGAGTTTACAAACATTGCTGGAAATGGCACGTATCTAAAAAATCCTTTACCAAAAACAGATGCTGCTGGTAAAAGATATGCTTGCAAAATGAAAAGCAAGAAGACTACAAGCACAAAAAAAAGAATACGTTTTTTAGTTTTTAACTTTAACTTCTTTGACATAATTAAGGATTACCTCCTTTTAAGAAATACGCTAACCATTTCTCTGCATTAGATTTCTTTGCAAAATCTTCTTTTGCTTGGGTTTCAGCACTAACAACTTCTGTTTCTGGTGCAAGACCTGAAAAAGAATAGACAACTTCGCCTTCTTTCTTTAAATTCAACTGCTGTCTAGCTGCTTGTTCCTTGTAACTGTCAGTTTTCAAATATGCAATGAAGTTCTGAACCTCTTGGTTGTTTTTCTGAATCTGGTCTGCTTGTTTAGTTAGTGCCTCTATTTCTTTTTGAATACCACGTCTGTTTCTAAACTGTCCAAAACTCACAACCAAAAGAAAAACAAGGAAAATAGTTCCTGTAACCACAAAGGCTTTACTTTGAATGATTTCTTTAAAACTTTGCATATCTTTAAAGACTTTTCTTAGGCTTTATGAAAACCTTAGCAAACTCCGGCTGAGTATATGCAGTTTTAGTACTGGAGCTTGCACCATACTCTAAATGTATTTTCCAGATGAAATCCTTAACCCTAGAAGGTCCTGGGATTGCTTTTAAAATTAAAGAATGATCTAAACCAACAACCTCTACTAAAACATCACCATAATTAAAGAGTGTCGAAAGAATACCAGTTGTTCTAAAACTAACATTTAAAATACGATCTAGTGGTGTTTCGACAACGGTTTTCTTAAATAAACCAGTGTGCACAATATGTACCAAGCGTTTGGTTGTAACTATATATACATTAATACTCCAGACTATGAAAGCATGCAGTGCAAAGAATGCCACCAGCAAAGTCCAAGCAATGAAAATCTTGGTGTGATCTGGGCTTGAAAAAACATAGTCATATTTTAAGCCAAAAAACCAAGGGATGAATATGAATACAAAAATCTGCAGTACCTTGGGCACTAGTGTAACCTCGTGCTTACGGTAAACTGCTAAAAGCTGTTCGTCGCTATGAAGCTTTAATGAAAACATTTTTGTTTCAATATACTGATGATTGTGTAAAAAGCATTAAAATCATTGATAACACAACGAGAAAAATTATGATGTTAACAAAGGTTTGAGCTTTTCTTCTGTTCCTAAACATATATTTAAGTATATCACACAGCGTGCTTTTTTAAGGCTGCTAAAAGAATACCGGTAATAGTGGTAGCGTGGGTAATTTGACCTTTTTGTACCATAGCCACAGCTTTTTTCAAAGGAACAAAACGCACCCTGCTAATACCTTCAATGAACATATCAGAACCAGGACCTTGTTTTTTAGTATCTTCTGCTAAATATATATGGATTACAGAATTAGTATGGCTTGGCATTGAATGACAAAGACCAAGCTTAGACCACTTCTTTGCTACCAATCCAGTTTCTTCAAAGAGTTCTTTTTTGGCATGGTACAAAGCACCCTGTTTTGTTTCAACTCCCCCACCAGGTAGTTCCAAAAACTTCTTTTTATGAATATATCGATACTGCGAGATTAAACAAACTTCACGCTTTGCATTCAAAGCAACAATTAAAACACCTGGTATGAGCTTCGCATGAACATACTCATGTTTCCTGCCGTCTGGCAAATATATTTCATCAAGATAGTAACTGTGAGAAGGGTGCTTGTACAGCACTTTCCTTGAAATCGTTTGCCAAGCTTTAAATTTTTGTTTCTTAACCATGGCTATTTCTTTAATACTGCCAAGAAAGCTTCTTGGGGAATTTCAACTCTTCCAACCATTTTCATGCGCTTCTTACCTTTTTTCTGTTTGTTTAATAGTTTCATTTTACGTGTTACGTCTCCACCATAGAGATACCCGGTAACATCTTTGCGGTATGCTTTGATTGTTTCTCTAGCGATGACTTTACCACCAATTGCTGCTTGCAATGCAATTTCAAACTGTTGTTTCGGAATTAAATCTTTAAGCTTAGAAATTAAATCACGCCCATCATTTTCTGCAGTTGATCTATGCGCGATCATTGCCAACGCTTCTACCGGCTCTCCTGAAACTAAAATATCAATCTTAGAAAGCTCACCGACCCTGCTATCAATGAAATCATAGTTTAGCGAAGCATAACCTGAAGAAACGCTTTTTAACTTGTCGTAGAAATCAACAATGATATTTGCTAGGGGCATTTCAAATTCCATTAAAACTCGATCCTGACCAAGATATTTAATATCTTTACTAATCGCTCTTCTTTGAATTGAAATATCAAGAATTGAACCAATGTATTCTGCAGGAGTTAGAATCTCTACTTTCATCCAAGGTTCTTGGACACTTCCAATAATTGAAGGGTCAGGCCATTCTGCGGGAGTATGTATAACTTTCTCTTGGCCATTAGTTAAAGCAATGCGGTAAGCAACGCTTGGTGCTGTTAGCACAAGATCAAGACCGTATTCTCTAGAAAGTCTTTCCTGAACAATATCCATGTGCAAAAGACCCAAAAAGCCAGTTCTGAAACCAAAACCAATTGAAGGAATATTCTCTGGTTCAAAAGACAAAGCCGCATCAGAAAGCTTTAGTTTCTCCATGGCATCACGAAGCTCTGGATAGTCTTCTGCAGATGTCGGGAAAATAGTGGCATAGACCATTGGCTTAACAAGCTTGTAGCCAGGAAGTTGCTCGACATCTTTAAACTCTTTAAGCGTGACTGTATCACCAACTCTGGCTTTAGAAACATCTCTTAAACCAGTGACAATGTATCCAACCTCTCCGGTTTTAATTTCAGGCTGTGCTTCAAACTTTGGTCTAAAGAAACCAATCTCCAATGCTTGAGCTTCTGTATTTGTACCTATCATGCGAATGCTTTTGTTTTTTGTGATGCTGCCATCAAAAATACGGATGAATGAAACCACACCTCTATGGGTGTCATAGACAGAATCAAAAATCAAAGCTCTCAAAGGACTATCTGGGCTACCTGTTGGTGCTGGTACTCTTTCCACAACGGTTTTTAAAATGCCATCGACTCCTTCGCCTGTTTTTCCAGAAGCATAAAGAATTTCCTCTTCTTTAAACCCGAAGATCTTTATAATCTCCTCAGTAGTTTTTTTACGATCTGAGTTAGGCAAATCAATTTTGTTAACAACTGGAATAATCTTTAAGTTATGTTCCAAAGCTAAATGCACGTTAGCCAGAGTTTGAGCTTCAATGCCTTGAGTTGAGTCAACGACTAAAATCGCACCTTCACAACAAGCTAATGATCGAGAAACTTCATAAGTAAAATCAACATGTCCTGGAGTATCGATTAAATTTAAAATGTAGTCTTTACCCTCAAGTTTGTAATCCATTCTAACTGGCTGCAGCTTAATGGTAATACCACGCTCTCTTTCTAGGTCCATTTGATCTAAAAGCTGATCTTTCATCTCGCGTTTTGAAACTGTGTTAGTAAATTCCAAAAGACGGTCTGCTAAAGTAGACTTACCGTGATCAATATGTGCGATAATACAGAAATTACGTATGTTTTGCATCCCTGAATTCTATCTTAAAAACCTTCTGCGCACAACACCCAAAGCGCTCTTTGCTTCTTTAATATCCAAAGCAACTGCTGCTGCAAAATATATCGCTAAACCAGCAACGCCAGCAAGAAATCCTTGTGAGAATATAGTTATGACTGTGTTTGTACCAAAATGCGAAGCAAAGACCTGCAAAGATATATATACCACAGCAGCAAGCATGGCGCTTGCAAGCATAATCTTAGCTGCAGATTTAAAGATATAGTAGCTGTCTAGATTTTCAACCTTAAATGACAAGAGCAGGTATAACAAGAAAGCATTAAACAAGCTTGAAATCGTAAAGCCCCAGATAATACCATAAGCTCCGAGTGTTCTTGAAAGGAATATTGAAAAAATTACATTCACACCTAAACTTAAAAGACCAACCAAAACTGGCGTTAAAGTATTGTGTCTGGCATAGAAAGCTCTGGAAAAAAGTGGTGACAGGCCTTGGGCAAAAACACTGAATGCAAAAATACCAAGCATATTTGCGGTTAACTTAGTTGCCTGCCAATCAAAGTTTCCAGAACCTAAAACAACACGAACTATTTGAGCTCTAAGTAAAATCAAAAGCACAGAAATTGGAATGAGGAAGAATAAAATATTTACAACAGTACGACTTAGTGTTTCTCCAAAACCCTGATAGTTTTCCCTGGAGAAATGTTCTGAAAGATCTGGAAATGCAGCAGTTGCAAAAGAAATACCAAACATACCTATGGCCACTGCTTGTATATTGTTTGCAAGGTTAAAACCAGAAACAGTTCCAGAAATTAAAGTTGTACCAATGATCGAAGCAACCAATAAACTAATCTGCGAGTTGTCCAACCCCAAAATTCTTGGTAAAAAAAGCTTGGCTATTTTTCTAACACCCGGATTTCTAAAATCAAAATTTGGTCTTAACTTAAAACCAGAAGCTATTGCGCCAAACATCTGAATACAAAGATGCAGCAGCGCTCCTAAGATAACTCCATAAGCAAGCCCCTTAATGCCATAGCGTGGATAGAGGTAAACTACACCGAAAATAATGCCGAAATTATAAAAAATTGGAGCTAAGGAAACCAAAACAAACCTTCTTAAAGCATTGAGTACACTTCCAAAAACACTTGAGAGTGTAAATATAATCGGTGAAAGCAAAAAGATCTTTGTTAACATAACTGTGTCATCAAACTGCTTTCCCGAAAATCCTGGTGCTGTTAGATGCGTAATTTGTGGCACAAAAATATACAACAACAAACAAACTGCAGACATACCAAAAAAAGTAACACTTAAAATCGTGTTAGCAATACTATTTGCTTCCTTCTTGTCCTTGATGAAATAGTCTGTAAAAACAGGAATAAATGCTGCAGAAAGAGTTCCTAGTATCAAAAGATTAAAAACCAGATCTGGAATTCTAAAAGCAACGTAATATGTATCCAGAGTTGGACCAATATTAAACTTGCCTGCAAGCAAGTGGTCTCTGAAAAGACCCACTAGCCTTGAAAGCAAAGTAAAAAAAGCAAGAATTGCTGCTGATTTTAAAATTGTGCTCTTGTGATTAACGTTCATTATCTTTTCTCCAATACTAATCCTAAGAAAGTATCGCCTAAGACACTAGCCTCATAACTAACACGACCTGAACTGTTCTTCAAATTACCAGTATACCAAAGTACCTTAGCATCTGTTTTTAAAGTATAGTTTAGCTTCAAAGGATTTGCACCAGGTTGCTTTTGAAGTAAGAGACTGTATTTCCTTGAATCATACATATTAAAAGGAAGTTTGTACTTTAAAACAACAGTAACTTCTGCTCCTGGCAATACTTCAATCCAGTTAGCAAAATATGTTTTACCTGACTCAATCCCCTGCACTGTTCCTGATTCTTGGTCAACAACCCTTGCATTAGCATCATATTCCAAGAGATCTTTGTCTGCCTTAAACTGCAACTTCAAAGCATCAACTAAATTCTTTGCATAGTCACTACCATCTGATTTGTAGAATGGTTTTTTAACAAAACCGTTTGCTGAAACAAACTGACTACCTTTAGGCACCAAAAATCTAGCGTAATCTATATTCTTCGCTTGTTCAAACAGATTAAGCTGATGTTTTCTAGTATATGTTAAGGTGTTAAGAATGCTGCCATCTGCTAAAACCTCTGAGTTCAAAATTGCAGACTGCTCAATGCTTAAATCTGTTTTTCTGCCTCCAAGGTTAGTGTTAAAGACAGCTAAATAGTCTTTGTCAGTGTTTAAGATTCTACCAGCCCAAGCATAATCTTCCAAAATCTTTTGAACATCTTTGTCACGATCGTAAAACAACAAATTCTTTTTAGAAAGCGCTTCAAACAAAACTGCCAATAACTCGCCCTTTTGCTCTGGAGTTGCTAAAGACATTTTAGCTAAAAGCAAAGGCGCAAAATCTGCAAGCATTTGTTTTGGCTTGTTCTCTTTCTTGTCATAGGCCAAAGAAGTATTTAATTGCACCTGTTCTCTAAAATTAGCCGCAGTTAAAACCAAATTATATTTTGGTAACTCTATTGGTCCTAAAACAGAAAGCAAATCAACAAACATGTCTGGGGTCATTGCAACCACAGCATCTGGAGTTTGTTGTGCGCTTTTTTCATAGAAAGAACTTGCTTTCAAAGCAGAAGCCTTAAAATCAACAAACCAATTTGAATCTCGCAAACCCCAGCTATCAGTTAAATCATGAAATGGACCAGGTGGTGCAATCTTTTCTGAAATCTGTCCATCAAGATCATAGACACTGCTAATTTTCTGTGACTCAATCCTGCCGTTATTCAGCTTAAAAAAACCATAAGTGCCAATGAAACCACCGGTTGCTCTAAGCTCGTTGTTATTCTCAAACAACACTAACAAGGATTTAGAACCAGGACCAAGAAACTGCTGAAAGAGATTAAGCATTGAAGAAATCTGCTCTAAAGCAAGACTTCCCTGTTTTAAACTATCTCTGTAAACAAGAAACTGTGCTCTAAACTCTTCTGGTAAATATTTTTGATCAACACTTTCAATGTCTGAAGTTGCCTTTGATATACCCTGTTCTGCTGTAGCTAAATATTTCTTGGCAGCAGTAAGCGTTTGATACAAACCATCAGGACTTGTAAAACCATTTTCTGAAACCTGAATTTGTGATATCAAAGTGTAAAAGTTATTCAAAGCAATACCGCTGGCAGATAACTCAGAACCTGCACTAAGCAAACGTTCTGCTGCTTGTCCTTGCGGCAAAACACCAATGACACCTGAAACTAAGCTACCCAAGCCTTTAATATTGCTTCTTGCTTCCTCAAAGTTGTTCTGAGCAAACTCTAATTGTTGCTGTACACCAATATAGTCTTTCTCAGAAGCCAGAGCACCTGCTTCTTGTAACTGACTTAGCGCTTCTTTGGCAGTACCAATGACCTCTGACCTAGTTTGAATACCAGATGCAACAATTGATGCGCCTTTAAGCGTTAAGAAACAAAGCAGCGCAATGACTGCAAAAGAAATTGTTTCTTTCTGAATTCTTGGTAACTTTGGATACTTTGCAATGACCTCTTTGTTCAAAAGGTTAATCTTAGCAGGAAAAATCTCGGATTCAAGTAAATCTTCTTTAGAAGGTGGAATTATTTTAGGTCTTTTCATTTCTTGCATAAATTAAGCGTTAGCGTGTTTTGAAATATTTAACAAAATCCCGATTGCAGAGAGCAAAACCACTAAAGCAGAAGAACCATAAGAAACAAAAGGCAGCGGGATACCTGTCAAAGGCAAAACGCCGATAATTGCTCCAATATTTATTAAAGCCTGAAAAGAAATCCAGGAGATTATACCAACAGCTAACATTTTTCCAAACATGTCTGGAGCACGATTTGCAATCATCAAGCCTCTAAAAGCAAGGATTAAGAAGAGACCAATAATCAAACCAGAACGAAGAAAACCAAGCTCTTCTACAGTTACGGCAAAAATAGAGTCACCCATAACCTCTGGTAAATAGTTGTACTTTTGTCTTGATTCAGTGTAGCCTCTACCAAAAAATCCACCAGAACCAATTGCAACCATTGCTTGGTTAATCTGATAGCCAATACCTTGTGGATCTATTCCGGGATTAAGAAAAGTTGTTAAACGATGCAATCGGTATGGTTCTAATTTAATCAATATTGCCATACCAACAAGACCTGCGACAAAAATCCAAATCAAATGCTTTATCCTAGATCCCCCGACAAAAAGCATGACGAAAGCTGTTACTGTAACAACTAACATAGTACCAATATCTGGCTGCAAGATTATTAAACCTGCGATTGCTCCGATGATAATAAGAGTTGGGATAATGCCATAATAGAAATCATTAATCTCATTCTTTCTTTTATCAATCCAAGAAGCAATATAGAAAATAAGGGCCAGCTTCGCTATTTCAGCAGGTTGAAAAAATAATGGACCAACATCAAGCCAACGTCTGGCATTACCAACCTTAAAACCAATCCCTGGAACTAACACCAAAGCCAACAAGACAATACAGACAAATATTAACAACGGAGCAAGTTTCTGCCATCTATGATAGTCAATCTTGCTAAAAATATACATACACACTAAACCAATCAAAACACCTTGTGTTAACTGACTAAAGAAATAGTGGGTGTTGTTACCAAACTTAGAAAAAGAAAGCACAGTTGAAGCAGAATAGAGAACAACCAAACCAATACCAAGCAAAGCCAAAACAATTGCTGTTAGCTTGTAATCAACACTCGCCTGCTTTGTTCGCCCTCTAACTATTGCCATAATTTCTTGCCTGTTCCTTAAACTGATTTCCCCGATCTTTGTAATCTTTAAACATATCAAAACTTGATGTTGCAGGAGCAAGCAGAACAAGATCCCCATCCAAAGCTACTTCCTTAACCTGCTCAAAGATTTCAGACATATTTTTAGCACCTTTAAAAATCTTTCCTGTAAAACCTGTTTTTTCAAACGCACTCTCTAAAACCTCAGCAATCCCCCCTATTAAAACAACTGCTTTTACTTGCTTTGCTTTTGCTAATTCAAAAGCAAGATTAATATAATCAGCACCTTTGTTAACCCCACCAATAATAACGATCTCTGGTTTACTAAATGCTTTTACTGCAGCAAGCGCACTTTCCGGAGTTGTACCAAAAGAATCATCATAAAACTCAACTCCATTAAATATACCAACAGACTCTATTCTGTGCTCTAATCCCTTGTAATCCCTAATGCTTTGCAAAATACTCTGATCTGTAACCAAGCTTTCTGTTTTAGAAACTATCTTGGCAACCAAAATTGCAGCACCAACATTTTGCAGGTTATGAAAACCAGGCAATGCAAACTCTTTGGCATCAGCATAAAACTGCACTTCTCCGTTGTTAACCAAATAGATATGCTTTTCTAATTCTTCTGCAAAAATACCGTCCTTAATCTTTAAAAACTCTTCTGCTTTATAAATCTTGAATGGATCAGCTTTTGAAACCTCTTCATCTTTTAAAGTTTGAACATAATATTTCTTGGCGTCTGAGAGCTTTGAAATATTCATTGATTCTTCGTAATCACTGTTTGCAATTAAATAGTCATCTTTAGTTTGATACTTTGCAATTGAAGTTTTTGCTTCAAAATATTCTTTAGCATCTTTGTGGTAATCAAGATGCTCTGGTACAACCATTAAAACCACAGCAATGTGTGGACTAATATCTAAATCAGCTAATTGAAAACTTGAAAGCTCTAAAACAATATATGCATCATCATAATCAATTAAGCTTAAAACCTCAGAACCAAAATTACCTCCTAAAAAAACTTTTAATCCAGAGTTTTTTAAGATCTCATAAATGACCTTGGCAGTTGTACCTTTGCCCTTAGAACCCGTAACCCCAATTATCTTTGCCTTAGTATTCTGCAAAAAAAACTTTAATTGCGAAGTAATAACTATACCCTGTTTTTCCGCTTCTTTTAGATGCGGGTCTGTTAGCTTAACTCCAGGAGATCTAAAAAGAACTTCGCGATCAAAAATCTCAGCAAAATCCTTTAAACCAAGATCCGGGTTTTGATCAAAAACCTCAAAGGATAAACCGTGCTGCTTTAAAAAAGCAGCAACTGCTTGCCCTTCCATGCCAAAACCTAAAATACCAATTCGTTTGTTTTGTAAATCAGTAATATTCATTAGGCGTGTTTTCTTAAAACTCTACCAGCTAATTTTTGAGTTAATTCACCATTAACCAAAGCTTTGTGTCCATTAACTAAGACCAAATTAATACCGCTTGGTTGTTGAAAAGGACTTGAAAAGCTTGCGGCAGAATCAATCTTTGGATCAAAAACAACAATATCCGCATAGTTATCAACGACCAAAGCACCTCTGTGACTTAAACCAACTTTTTTTGCTGGGATTGAAGTCATCTTTTGTATTGCTTGTTCTAAACCTACGATGTTGTTTTTTAAAACAAGATGCAAAAACTTTGGCATCGAACCAAAACATCTAGGATGTACTAAAGATTCTCTGCCTTTAATTGGAAAGCCAGCACCATCTGTTGCAATGATACCAAGTGCGTGCGCAAGCAAAGATTCGACTTGCTTTTGATCTAAGTTTCTTTCGAAAACCAATATTTCACTGCCGCCTTTTTCAACAATATTTAAAAGCGCATCTTCAACATCCTCGTTCTGTCTTTGAGCAATTTCTGCTAAGGTCTTGCCATTAACATTTAAAGACATTGTTGTACTAGCTACATAAATTGAGGCATAATCAATATTTTTGCTTTGCAAGTGTGCTTTAATCTTTTTTCTTTCAATAGGGTCTTTGAGGTGTCTTAACATTGCTTCTCTACCACCCTCATAGCTCCACTTTGGAAGATACGTATACAAAACCTGCCAAACAAAGTCATATGGATAGACATCAAAATGAACATTGTTCCCTTTTTGAAAAGCAGTCTCTAACATATGCAAAGCATCATCTAACAAATGCCAATTTTCTTTGTTCCTAACTTTCAAGTGCGAAATCTTTAAATTCACCCCAGTATTAGCTGCAAGATCAAGCGCTTCGGTAATGCTTTCTAAAAGTTCGTTTGCTTCAGAACGCAAATGCACTGCGAGCATGGCATGGTGTTTTTTTAAAGTCTCAGAAAGAGTTAAGAGTTCATCTGCCGCAATTCCTGATTCATGAGCATAGGAAAGACCTGTAGACAAACCAAAGGCTCCAGCTTTCAAACTTTGTTCTAAAGCATGTACTAGGATAACCATTTCTTCGGGTTTTAAAGAACGTATTTCATCTTTAACTAATCCTCTGCGTAATGTTGAATAGCCAACCAAGCTACCAATATTCACCCCAAAATTTCTTTTGCTTAACTCATTTAAATATTCTTCAAAGGTTAACCAGTTAAAATTAACGCCTTCAAGGTTGTGCCACTTCTGAATAGACAAGAGAGCATCTCTAGAAAGC